>Ga0078972_1000113_pt2 | contig 181859 bp, 169 predicted proteins | sample YelNatPaOPGAMG01_FD_67568 | JGI IMG/M metagenome (GOLD analysis project Ga0078972, IMG submission 67568) | Hot spring thermophilic microbial communities from Obsidian Pool, Yellowstone National Park, USA - OP-RAMG-01 (SPADES assembly) (version 2) | ecosystem: Environmental > Aquatic > Thermal... | reverse complement strand
CACTCTCATAGAATTATTAGTAGTTATAGCAATAGTAGCCATTCTTATGGTTACTGTTGTAGTAACCATAAATCCAGGTCAACTATTAGCTCAAGCAAGAGATTCAAATAGATTATCTGATGTAAATACAATAGATACAGCAATAAATCTATCTCGTGTAGATAGTATAGCGTTAGGAAGCTCAAGTATCACATATATCTCTATTCCAGATATGACAGCAACCAGCACAGCAGGAGATCAATGCCAGGGTCTTAATCTTCCACCTCTTCCATCCCCATATACATACCATTGTTCAGCATCAAGCACATATAGGAAGGTAGATGGAACAGGATGGATACCAATCAATTTCACTCAAATGTCTTCTGGAGCTCCTTTTTCACAGATTCCTATAGATCCCATAAATCAAACATCATCTTATCTTTTTTATACCTATACAACAGACGGATCTACCTATGAAGTAACAGGTATTCTTGAATCACAGAAATACAAGACTCAATTTGAAGTTAATCCTCAAAATACTCTTTTCCCTGGAGTTCTTGAAAAAGGAAACAATCTTGCATTATCAGAATTATATAACTCAAATGGATTAGTAGGTTATTGGCCATTAAATGAAGGAACAGGAACTATAGCTATTGATCAATCGGGGAACGGGAACAATGGGACGTTGGCTTGTTACGGTAGTTGTTCCAACCCAACGTGGGGACCAGGAAAAGTGGGACCATACTCTGTTAATTTTATGAACAACGGACAACCTGGCCAACAATACGTGACTCTTTCAAACAATTTTCCCCAATTTCTTAACGTTAAAAGTTTAACTTTAAGCGCATGGATATATCCCGCTAAGGGGGGTGATACGATATTTGAATTTATGGCATATGATGCACTTTCTGGAAGTCCTCCCCCTTCATATGAAGCGTCTTCAGGAATTGTCTTTTATTTAAATTACAGTAATCAACTCCAGGCAACCGTAAACGGACAGGCTTGGCCCCCCCCAGATCTTATTGGATCACAACCACTTTCAATCAACGCATGGCACTTTGTAGTTTTCACTTTTGATTCAAATACTGGAAGTGAAAATATATATCAAGATGGTAATTTGATTGGCTCTCAGATAAGCAGTGCTCAACTTAATATTCAAAACAACTTGGCCAATCTGATGGGATATAACAAATGGAACGGCTGGCCTTTCGTAGGCTATCTGAACGACGCTCGTATCTACAACCGTGCCCTCTCTCCCGCAGAGATTCAAGCAATTTATAATGCTCAGAAATAATCGTTGAAGTTGAAAATATAATAAAAAGACAGATACATCTTTGTGAAGTCTCACTTCGGGGACGAAGAGAGGGTTCGGAAAACCTACTTTGCGAACGAATAGAGATTTTGGAATTATAAAGTTCAACTTTAATAATTATCTTATCTCGTTTTAGTTGTGAAATATAATAAATTTTGTTATTATATTTAAAATATCATAATAAAAAAATGATTGATGAAATAATAAACGAAAGGATTAAAAAAGTTAATTTATTAAAGGAAGCTGGTGTTCAGGCTTATCCAGCGCGAGTAAAAAGATCTTCATCTATTTCTGATGTATTAAAAAATTTTTCAGCATTATTAAAATCAAAGAAAAAAGTTTCAATAGCTGGAAGAATAATGAGCATAAGAGATCAGGGCAATTTATTATTTATAGATTGTCTTGATGAAACTGGCGCGATTCAATGTGTATTTAAAAAAGATAATTTGTCTAATTTTAAGTTTTTGAAATCAGTCTTTGATCGTGGAGATTTTATTTCCGCTACTGGACCAGTTTTTAAAACAAAGAAAGGAGAAAAAAGTATTGAAGTTAAATCTTCTTCAATGCTTGTAAAATCTATTCGTCCATTGCCTACAGATTGGTATGGATTAGAAGATATTGAATCTCGTTTGAGAGAGCGATATGTTGATTTGATAGTTCATCCAGAAAATAGAGAAATGTTTAGAAAAAAGAGTGTTTTTTGGGCGTCTGTTAGAGATTTTCTTATAAAAAATAATTTTACTGAAGTTGAAACAAGCGTTTTAGAACCTATTCCTGGAGGAGCTGAAGCAAATCCTTTTGTCACGCATCATAATGCGCTAGACACTGATTTTTATATGAGAATTTCGCTTGAACTTCAATTGAAGAAATTGATGGTTGGCGGTTTTGAAAATGTTTTTGAAATAGGACGTGTTTTTAGAAATGAAGGAATAGATAGAGAACATTTGCAAGATTATACAGCTCTTGAATTTTATTGGGCATGGCATGATTATAACGATTTGATGAAATTTACAGAAAAGATGTTTAAAGAAGTTATTAAAAAAACAACTGGAGGATTGGTTACGACTAATCAAGGAGTAAAAATTAATTGGGGCAAGAAATGGAAAAAAGTTGATTATGTTGAAGCTTTTAAAAAGGCAAATAATTTAGATCCATTATCAGCGAGCGTTGATGAATTGATGGCCAAAGCGTTGAAACTTGAAATTAAAGTTGAAGATAATTTTGGCGCTGGGCGATTGATTGATTTGATTTATAAAAAAACAGTAAGACCGTATTTAATTCAACCATGTTTTCTTATCAATCCTCCTGTTCTAATTGAACCGCTTGCAAAAAGAAGCGAGAAAGATTCAAGGATTGCTGAAAGAATGCAAATTGTCGCTGTTGGAACAGAACTTGGAAAAGGATTTTCAGAGTTAAACGATCCTCTTGATCAGCGATCTCGTTTTGAAGATCAAATGAAACTTCGTGAAGCAGGAGATAGCGAGGCGCAAATGTTGGATGAAGATTTCTTAAGAGCTTTAGAATATGGAATGCCTCCGACAGCTGGTTTTGGAATGTCTGAAAGATTATTTGCGGTATTAATGGATAAGCCAATTCGCGAAACAGTGTTTTTTCCGTTAATGAAAATAAAAGGTAAATAGTTTCTAGTTTATTTGTTTTTTAAAATATGTTATCATAAAAGTATGGGAGAATATAAACAACAGTTAGATAACCTTCTTGTGACATCGGTAAAAGAAAATGCGTCAGATTTGCATTTGTCAGTTGGAAAGCATCCAACGCTTCGCGTTGATGGAATTTTAATTCCGCTTCAAAATGAACCTCTTTTAACTCCAGAGTTAGCGGAGGGAATTATTTCAGAACTTTTAACGCCTGAGCAAAAAAATAAACTTATGGAGAATAGACAAGTTGACCTTGCTTATAGTTTAGAAGACAAAGCAAGATTTCGTGTCAATGTCTATTTTGAAAGAGGACATTATGCCGCAGCTTTGCGTTTAGTCCCTGCGAGGATTAAAACCGTTGAGGAATTAAATCTTCCGCCATTGCTTCATGATTTTACTAAACTTTCTCAAGGATTTATTTTAGTCGTCGGTCCTGCCGGTCATGGAAAATCTTCAACACTTGCAGCGATGATTGATGAAATAAATCATATGAGATCTGACCATATTATTACGGTTGAAGATCCTATTGAATATGTATTCACGCAAGATAAGTGTATTGTGTCGCAACGTGAAGTTGGATCTGACGCGTTGAGTTTTCATTCAGCGTTGAGAACTATTTTACGTCAAGATCCAGACGTCATTATGATTGGAGAAATGCGTGATGCCACATCTATCGGCACTGCTATGACTGCAGCGGAAACAGGTCACCTTGTATTTTCAACTTTACATACTAATTCGGCATCTCAGACGATAGACCGTATTGTTGATTCATTTCCAGCAGAACAACAAGATCAGGTTGTTTCACAACTTGCCGCAACACTTGTGGCGATAGTATCTCAAAGACTTTTGCCAAGAATATCTGGAGGAAGAATTCCTGTAAATGAAATTATGATCGTAAATCCAGCTATTAGAAATTTAATTCGTGAAAGAAAGTTTTATCAAATAGATCTTGTTATAGAGACTAGTTTGCAAGAAGGAATGATTACGCTTAATAGATCTCTTGCAAATCTTGTAAAAAACAAAGAAGTTTCGCTTGAAAACGCAGAATTGTATTCTTTGAACCCTTCAGAATTAAGAATATTACTTGAAAGAGGATAAAAGATAAAATATTTAAATAAGATGAAATTTAAATATCAAGCAAAAACAAAAGAAGGAGAAACGCAAGTTGGCTTTGTTGAAGCTGGTAACAAAGAGAATGCCGCAAACATTTTAGCAAGCCACGATCTTTTTATTCTTACAATAGAAGAAGTAAAAGGACAATCTTCTTTAGATAGTATTTCAGCATTCTTTTCAAGAGTAAAAAGAAAAGATCTTGTTGTTTTTACTCGTCAGCTTGCGACTTTATTAGAAGCTCAACTTTCGCTTGGCGATGCGTTAAAAATTCTTTATCAACAAACAGCAAATAAAACATTTAAGGAATCTTTATCAGTCGTCTCGCAAGATATAAACTCTGGACTTTCATTATCTCAAGCATTTGAAAGACAGGGAAATATTTTTCCTACTTTTTATGTTGAAATGATTCGTGCCGCTGAGGCTACTGGAAATATGGGAGAGATTACAAAATTTCTTGCTGATTATACAGAAAGAGAAGATATTTTGGCGAGTAAGGCAAAAGGAGCTCTTACATATCCAATGATAATTCTTGTCCTGTTTGTAGTTGTTGCTTTTATTATGATAACTTTTGTATTTCCTCAAATTGGTTCAGTATTTGCGCAAAATGGAGTTGCTTTACCATGGTATACGCAAGCTCTTTTAGGCGCTGGAGCTTTCCTTTCTAATTGGTGGTTCATAGTTCTTGTTGTTACTTTTTTTCTTATTTTTATCATTGCAGATTATTTAAGAAGCGCAGAAGGCATTGCCCTTGTTGATTCATTTGAAATAAGTTTTCCGTTTACTAAAAAAATTTACATACCGCTTATAATGGCTCGTTTTGGAAATGCAATGACGTTGCTTATTCATGGTGGTATTCCTATTGAACAGGCGCTTGAAATTATAAAACATATGGTTGGAAATGTTTCATACGAAGATGTTATCTCTGATATTGCAAATAGCGTTCGTCAAGGAGAATCGCTTTCTGCGAGTATCGCAAAATATCCAAAATTTTTTCCTGAAATGGTTTCTCAAATGGCGTCTGTCGGAGAAAGAACTGGGAGAACTGAAGATATGTTTTCTCGCGTCGCTGGTATTTATACAAGGGAAGCGGATAACATTATGAATAATTTAGTTGATATAATTCAGCCAATACTTATGATTGTTATGGGTGTTATGGTAGGACTTCTTTTTGCCGCGATTCTTGTTCCAATATACAGATTGACAGCTGGTATTCAATAAAAAATTTATATGTTATAATTAATTTAAATTGAAAGGTCGAAAAATATATCAAAAAGAAATTTATTAATTTTTTATCAATTAAATGAAAAGATTTACATCAAAAAATATTCGTTCCCATTCAGGTTTTACATTAATTGAAATTTTAATCGTTGTAGCTATTATTGCTATTTTGTCTTCTGTGGTTTTGATTGGTCTTGGTCCTACGCAAAAATCAGGTCGTGACGCTCGCAGATTATCAGATCTTCATGAAGTACAAACTGGCCTTGAACTGTATTATGGTAAATGCGGTTTTTATCCTAGTACTACATTAAACGGTGGGTGTCCTCTTGCTTGCGATAATACTGTTGGATATAGTGGTATGTCGGCAGCGCTTACTGGTAGTGGTATCGGCGTCTCGTCAGTTCCTCAAGATCCAGTATCTGGCCATACCTATTATTACGGAACAGATAAAAATTGTTTAAAATATCTTCTTATGGCAAAACTTGAAAACCCAGATAATTCAGTTTTTGTAAATTATACAGCCCCTAGCTCAACTGATTTCTTTGGAGACTTTTCTACTGCCGGTATTGATTGTAGCACATCAACTAATCCATATTATTGTCTAGCACTTTAATTTTTTGTTTTGAAAGTAATAAAACCGCTTTTGCTTTTTGCATAGGCGGTTTTATGTTATAATAAAAAAATGATTACGGCTTTATTATTTATTTTCGGAATGGTTTTTGGAAGTTTTGGTTATGTTCTTGCGCTCCGCTATGACGAAAAACATTTTTTACTTGATCCAAAAATTGTTGGCGGGCGATCGTATTGTCCTCATTGTAAAAAAACGCTTAAGTGGTATGAACTTATTCCGTTTGTAAGTTTTGCGATTCAAGGAGGAAAATGCAGAAATTGCAAGGCGCGGATAAGTTTTATATATCCCTTGATTGAAGTTTTTTGCGGTCTTCTATTTGTTGCGATAGCTTATTTTGTTCATAATTTTTATATGGTGTCTGGCGTATATTTTTGGATTTTTACAATATTATGGATAGCTTTTTTCTTTGCATTGCTTCTAATTTCAATTATTGATATTAGAATTGGAATTATTCCAAATGAATTAGTTTGGTTTTTGTCTTTGCTGTCTATTTTAATAGTTATTTTTTCTTTCTTTAATTTTGGATCTTTAAATAATTCTTTTTTAGGTCAATATGGAGTTTTGTTTGGCATTCAAAATAATATTTGGATAAATCATATACTTGGAGCTTTATTTAGTTTTATTCTTTTTGGCGGACTGGTTGCGATAACAAAAGGAAGAGGAATGGGATTTGGAGATGTAAAACTTTCAATACCTTTGGGATTCGCATTTGGGTGGCCTGACGTAATATTTTTATTTGCATTCGCTTTTATTTTAGGAGCGATTGTCGGATTATTTTACATAACGATTGGGAAAAAGAATATGAAAAGTTCATTGCCGTTTGGACCTTTTTTGGCTCTTGGAGCTTTAATTATATTTTTTTATGGTTTTGGTTTGTTAAATTCGTATTTTCATATTCTTGGCATTGCTTAGCTTTTCTGCATTTTTAGATTTTTAATATAAATATGTTATTATAAAGATGATGAAACTTCATAATTATTTGTTAAAAAATAGAGAAGCATTTACGCTTGTTGAAATCTTAATAGTTGTTGCCATATCGGCCTTGCTTTCAACTATTGTCATAGCTTTTAGCAGTTTGAGTAAAAATGAAGTTTCTGTTTCTGTTGAAGAAGCTAAAATATCTCAATTTTTATTTCAAGCAAAAACTCTTGCTATGGCGACATACGCTGTTTCATCTTCAACTTGCGGATATGGAGTTTCATTTGATTATGCAAAGAGCGCGTATTCTATATTTGCCTATGTCCCTTCAAATGCTACTTCTTGTCCTCCTGCGTCCAGTATAGAAAATACATCTATATCTTCAGATAATATGCAAAAATATACAGATTCAACGTGGAATGTTCATCTCGCAAGGGGAGTTAACTTTTTATCATCGTCTAATAGCGCTAGCGTAATTCTTTTTTATCCGCCAGATCCTACAACTTTAATTAGTCTGGACGGATCTACTTTTACACCTCAAACATCATCAAGTATTTATTTATATCCTACGGGTGGTAATTCTTATGTGAATCATATATCAATTAATTCAGCTGGACAGATTACAATGTAAAATTATGTCTAAAGAAAAATCAAGGAAAGGTCAATCATTGATAGAGGCTATGATCGCTTTGGGCGTATTAACTACTGGTTTTTTGGGAATAATTTCTATTCTTTCAAAATCATTTTTTTATGAAAGAACAATTTCAGATACTATGACCGCAACATATCTTGCTTCTGAGGGAATTGAAGTAGTTAAAAATATGATAGATAATGCGGCTCTTAATTCAAAAACTTGGGGAAGTTGTTTTCCTAATGGCGACTATGAAGTTGATTATACAAGCACATGTGGCAACTTAAACTCATATAATATTTCTGATCATCTCTCATTTGATTCAAGTACTGGTTTATATTCTTACGATCCATCACTCCCAAAGACTAATTTTTCAAGAGATGTTAGGATTAAAAATAATGGCGATGAAATAATAGTTGATTCAATTGTAAATTGGAATTCTGGAATACTTACAAATCAAAGTATTACAATGGAAGATCATTTTTACAATTGGCAACCTAAATAATTTTTTATAAATGTATAAATCATTTTATTTAAATTTTAGAAAAATAATAAAACGCAAAAATATTGCGCGCGATTTTTTGTCTTTTAAAAAAGATTCAAAAAACGGATTCTTGCTTATTGAACTTCTTATTGCAATGACTGTTTTTTCAATAACAATTGCGATAGCGACTGGGACTTTTATAAATGTTTTGCATACACAAAAACAAGTCGTAGCGCTTGCTGGAGCGCAAAGCAATGTTTCAATAGCCATGGAGCAAATGACTCGTGAAATTAGAACTGGCAATAGTTTTAATTCTTGCGTGTCTAATGGCAGTTGTAATTTTTATTGCCAGTTTACTACACTTTCGAATGGCACAAATCTAGAAAGATGCAATGGAATAGAATTTACAAATGCAAATGGAGAAGATGTCGCTTATTATCTTTCGAATGGGATTTTGGAAAGAAGCGTAAATGGAACCGTTCAAGATCTTACAAGTGGCGATGTAACTGTTAAATCTTTAAATTTTTTCTTTTTTGGAAATACGCAAAATTCTCAATGGGATCCTCCTAGAATTACTATTTCTATAAGCGTTCATCCTAATAATTCAGCGCTTGTGGGGAATGTTCTTAATCTTGAAACAACAGTGAGTCAGAGATAAATATTGATTTTTATAAATCATTAAATTTCTATTAAAAGATTCTTAATAAAAGCGTCATTTCGTTGTATTTTTCTTTAATGAGAAAAATAAAATTTCTTTATATTTTTATAATTATTTTAATTTGTTCTTTTTTTATAAATAAGTTTTTTATAAATACAAATTATTCTAATTATCCAAGTATTTATTATTCTTTAGATAAAAAACAAAACGATAAAGTTATAATTGATTTAATTTCAAATTCAAAAAAATATATATATTTTGCTATTTATACTTTTACAAAAGAAAACATTGCTGACGCGCTTATTTCCGCAAAAGATAGGGGAGTTTCAATTTATGGAATTGCAGACGCAAAACAAACAGAAACATCTTTTCAAAAACCTATAATTAAAAAATTAAAAAACGCTGGCATTCCTGTTGAGACGCAAAAATCTGCCGGACTTATGCATATAAAAGCTATTGTAAGCGACAGCGGTTACGCTATTGGAAGTTACAATTGGACTGAATCAGCTACTGTTTCAAACGACGAAATTTTAGAGGTTGGAACTGACAAGAAGATTGCAAACGAATATCTTGAAATAATTAAAAAAGTTTTACTGAAAAACAAAGATAATAATTTAGAAAATGAAACTTCAAATAATTTGTCAGATAAAAGTTTGATAATAAACAAAGGTTTGAAATATTCTTATAACGACGCTAAAAATCATATTGGCGAAAGCGCGATAGTTGAAGGCGTTGTTCTTGACGTTTACAAAACATCTTCTGGAATGGAATTTATTGATTTTTGTAAAAATTATAAAACTTGTCCGTTTACTGCGGTGATATTTGCCGATGACGCGAAAAAATTTAACGATATTAACGGGCTTAAAAACGCAAAGATTGATATTTTTGGAGATATAAAAGATTATAACGAAAAAGCTGAGATTATAATTAGCGATCCCTCTCAAATAGTTAAAGTAAATAGCTAATTTTTTGAATATTTTATAAACGCAAAATATTTTTTAAAAAGGCGTATAATAAATATGTTGATTTTTTCTTTAATATTTTTTTAATTTTGATTATGGATAATAAGGCGGTTATAAATAGTTTTAAAAGTATTTTATGGACGCGTCATGCTCGTTTTAAGATGAACTATTATAAACTTTCCGAAGCGCGCGTAAAGAAAGTTTTGCATTCGCCAAAAAGGATTGAAGAAGGAGTTGCTTTAAAAACTATGGCGGCGATGCAACCTTCATCTATAAAATATCTAAAAAACGACAATAAAAAAAGTTCTTCCGAGAAAAATATTCGTTCAGAAATCTGGTCTCAAGAAATTTGGGTTATGTTTCAAGATCTGAAAGAAAAAAGAGTGATTATAAGCGCTTGGCGTTTTCCTGGAATGTCAAAGCAAAAAAATTCTTCTTCTATAATAAACAAGATGAAAGAAGAATACGATTCTTTTATAAAAGATTTGAAAAGTGATTCGGCATCTTAAATTCAGATGTGCGCGTGATTCTATTGAGGTTGAACTTAAGAGAGACTTCGGAGAAAAGACTTGAGGCAAAATACATATTATGAAGTCTCACTTCGCGGGGAGAGACTTCGGGGAGATACTCCTTCGCGGACGAAGAGAGACTTCGGGAATGAAGATATTTCGCGGACGAAGAGAGACTTCAGATTCGTTAATTCCTTGATTTTGCCATAGATTGCATTGAAAGTAATTCCGTCTTGTGATAATATATTTATATTGATTTTTGTTGTTTTTTTGTCTGTTTATATCAGTTTTTTAAAAATATGTTTATAAAAAGCCCAATTTTTGAGAATAATGGAAATATTCCAAAAGAATATTCTTGCGATGGAAGCGGTTTAAGACCTGAACTTCAAATAGGCGCAGTTCCTATTGAAGCTAAAAGTTTAGCAATAATAATGCATGATCCAGACGCGCCAATGGATGGTGGTTTTACTCATTGGATGGTTTGGAACATAGATCCAAAAACTTCGCTTATAAAATCTGACGATGAACTTCGTAATTGTGTTCAAGGTTTAAATAGCGCTAAGAAAATTGGATATATCGCTCCTTGTCCGAGAAATGGCGCGCATCATTATGTTTTTTATCTTTTTGCGTTGAATTCTTTAATTGATTTAAAAGAAGACGCTTCGTTTTTCGCGTTGGATCAAGAAATAAAAAATAAATTGATTTCAAAAACTGAATTAGTTGGCATTTACGATCGTAAAATATAAAATGAAAAATTATAAAAATAAACAACAGAATAATAACTCTTTTCCAAAAACAAATTCAGCTGATTTAATTTCTGATATAAATTATGAAAATTTATCAGATATAGAATTAGTTGAAAAATCTCTTTTATCCGATACCAAAGCCTTTGGGGTTATCGTGAAAAGATATTCTTCAATGATATATAAATTTGTTTGGTTGTATTTAAAAGACCAAGATGATTCAACTGATATAACGCAAGAAACATTTATTCGCGTTTGGAAAAACTTGCATAAGTTTGACACAAAAAAGAGTTTTAAGACGTGGATGTTTGCTATTGCAAAAAACGCATCTTTGGATTTAATAAAAAAGAAAAAGTCTCTTAATTTTTCAGCAATTTCAGAAGACGACGAAGAGCTTTCTTCTTTTTTTCACAATTTTGTTGAAAGTTCGGATTCTTTAGATGAAAACATTGACAGAGAAATAATAAAATCAGGGCTTTATAAAGCTATGGAAAAAATTTCTCCAATATATAAAACTGTAATTTTTTTGAGATATGTTAATAATCTAAAATTTGTTGAAATAGCAAAAGAATTAAATGAATCTATTGATACCATAAAAAGTAGGCACAGAAGGGGACTTTTCGCTTTAAAAAAGGTTATTTCAAATGAAAACTTATTTTAATTTTTTTTGAAAATGAAAGATAAAATTCTTGCTATTTTAAAACAATTGCTCCCAGATGACACGCAAATTGAATTGTCAGTTCCTGAGCAATCTATTTTTGGCGATTATTCAACTAATGTAGCTATGAAAGTTTATGGAAGCGAAGATGAAAAAAAATCGCATATAGAAAAAGCGAAAGATCTTGTTGATAAAATAAATAAAATAGCGCCTAATGGATTTTTCAAAAAGATAGAAGTTGCAGGTCCTGGATTTATTAATTTTTGGTTAAGCAATAATGCTATACAAGATGAATTTTTTAATATAATAAATGTTGAAAATTATGGCAGAAACGAAGACGGAAAGGGCAAAACTATTATAGTTGAATATTCTTCGCCAAACATAGCAAAAACTCTTAATGTTGGTCATTTGCGAAATACGATTATTGGCGAAGCGTTATCAAATATCTTTGAGTTTTCTGGTTATAATGTTATTCGTTGGAATTATCTTGGGGATTGGGGAACTCAATTTGGAAAACTTATTTACGCTTATAAAACTTGGGGAAAAAAAGAAGAAGTAGAGAAAAATCCAGTTGAGGAATTGCAAAAACTTTATGTTCGTTTTCACGAAGCGGCAAAAGAAGATGAAAAGATAGAGAAAATTGCTCAAGAAGAATTTAAAAAATTAGAAAACGGCGATAAAGAAAATTATGAATTATGGAAATGGTTTAGAGATGAATCTATTATTGAATTAAATAAAATATATGCCGAAATCGGCGCGCGATTTGATGTTTGGATTGGAGAAAGTTTTTTTGAAAAAGAAATGAAATCTATTGTTTCTGATTTGAGCGATAGAGGAATCACGAAGAGAAGCGAGGGAGCTATGGTGATCTTTCTTGATGAATTTAATCTTCCTCCAGCTTTAATTGAAAAATCTGACGGCGCAAGTTTGTATTTGACGCGCGATATAGCCAATCTTCGTTATCGTATAGAAAAATATCATCCTGAAAAAATATTTTATATCACAGGTAGCGAACAGATATTTCAATTTCAGCAACTTTTTGCAGTCGCTAAAGTTTTAAATATGACATCAGCTGAACTTTATCATATTACTTATGGACTTGTTCTTGGAGAAGGCGGAAAAAAACTTTCAACCAGAGAAGGAAGAACTATATCTATAAAAGAGATTTTAGATAAGGCGATTCAATATGCGAGCGATGCGGTATCAAACAAAGATTCAAATATAGAAGAATCTGAAAGAATGAAAATAGCAAAAATCGTTGGCGTTGGCGCCATAAAATTTAACGATCTTAAGGAAAATAGAATGACAAATATTGTTTTTAACTGGGATAAAATGCTTTCGTTCACAGGTGAAAGTGGTCCATATTTGCAATACACATACGCTCGTTTAAAAAATATTTTGAAGAAAGCCGATTTTGAAAATATAAAAAATATTTCTCGCAAAGACACAGAGCTTCTTGAAGACGATTTAGATCGCGCTTTAATGTTAAAAATTTTTGAATTTCCAGATATTGTTAAAAAATCAGAAGATCTTTTGATGACAAGCGTTCTTGCAAATTATCTTTACAAACTTGCAAGCGTTGCAAATAAATATTATGAAACAATTCCAATTATAAAAGACGAAAATGAAAATAGAAAATTAGCTCGTCTTATTCTTATAAAAAAAGCGTCAGATGTCTTGAAAGACGGCCTTGCTTTGCTTGGTATAGAAGTTCTTGAAAAAATATGAAAAGAATTAACGAATTATTTCCCCGAAGTCTCTCCCTGCGAAGTGAGACTTCACAAAGATGTATTTGTCTTTTGGATTTTGTATTTTTCTCCACGAATTTTCTCTCCGTTCCCGAAGTCTCTCCCTGCGAAGGATTTCTCCGAAGTCTCTCTCTGTTTCCGAAGTCTCTCTTCGTCTTCCAAAGGAGTTTTTCTCCGAAGTCTCTCCCTGCGAAGTGAGACTTCCTAATATGTATTTGTCCGAAGTCTTTTTTCCCCCCGAAGTCTTTCCCCGCGAAGTGAGACTTCATAAATATGAATTTATTATTTTTTTTGCAGTTTGCGAGATTTTCTTAATTCTCTCTTTATAAAATTCAATCAGAGAAACATTTCATAAAATCTTTTATAATTTTTTTATCATACTTATCCCCAGCCCTTGTGTTATTTTTTCTCCATTGTTGTATAATTATATAAATAGCGTATGTTGTCACCATCGCTAAATAAAATAAAATAATTTATATAAAAATATGAATGGTAAAAAGTTTCTTTTTCTCGCAGTCGCTTCATTTCTTATGTTTGTCGGCATAAGCTACGCATCAGCTGCGACAACAACTCCTACAACAAGCGCGCCTATTCAATCTCAGGCGATAACAGTCGCAACAGTTAATGTCTATAATGCAAAAATAGACAGTCAAACAGGAAACACATTGAATATTTCTTTTGATTTGACAAATAGAACTGGTGTTCAGCCTCAGATACGATATGCAGTTATGTTAATCAAACAAACATCAAGCACTCAAACTCTTGTAGATGAGAAAGTATACAATGACGTAATAAGTCTTGGAGAAAACGATCAACGTCACATAACAGCAATATATCAAGCTCCAGCATTTCTGAATGGAACATATATGCTCGCAATTGACACAAGAAATGAATCAGGATTTCCTTTTGGAACAATTCCAGTTTCACAAGTAACTCTTACAGGTTCTGGACAATCTCTTTCAATTGACCCATCAACTTCATATTTCACGGTGACACAAGACGCAACAACAACAAACTACAACATTTTTCAAGGAGTGGATGTAAAATCATCAGAAAATCTTATCCTTCACGCAAATATCTCAAATCCAACATCAAATGATATAACAGCAATTCCTCATATAACAACATATTACAGAGATATGTTTGGAAAAGTTATGGGAACGCAAGATTTCTCATCAATTACTGTTCCAAAAAATTCAACAACAACATTTTCATTTGAAATTCCAAAACCAACAGATCCTCAATCCTATGACGCAGTATTAACGCTTAATGATTCAAGTGGAAATCAAATATCAAATATCTTATCAACTCATTATGTTGTTTATGGCGTAAGCGCCACAATACAGAATGTGTTGTTCAACAAGCAATCATATCAAAAAGGGGACACAGCAATAGTTTCATTCCTCTGGTCTGGATCAGCTGACACATTTTATGGTTCAAGATTAGGAGGCTCAAGCTCAACCCCAGTAAATCTTTCTTTTGAGGTAAAAGATGCAAATGGCGCTTCTTGCTCAGATCCGTATGTAACTTCATTAACAAAAAGCGGTTTTCAGATAATTGATATTCCAATCACAAACAATTGCAAAACCCCAGTTGCAAATGTCACATTAAAAGATCAATCAGGAAACATCCTTGCAAGCAACACATTCACAACAGCTTCAACCACAAGCGCGACATCTCAAAATTCTTCAATCTTATGGATAATATTCTGGATTATTATCATAATTGCAATTGCAATTGTATTTATCTACTACTACAAACAAAAGAAAGGTTCTATCTTTACCAAAAGCAAGGGAAGCTCCCTTATGATCCTTCTTCTCATAGTTGGAGGAGTGATGCTTTATGGAAATCAAGCAAAAGCGGATACGGTAACTAATGGAAAAATAGTATTAACAGCTCAACCTACTAATAATATTTCTCTTATTGGTGTTTACCCAGGATCTCCAATATCTGTAGATGTTTCAGTTTCAACTCCAGATCTGGTTGATTTTAATAATCAATTTAGTGTTATCGGTTCTGTTACAAATGTAACAGATAATGATAATAGTACAAAAACTTATATTGATTCCTTTGGTTATTCTATAACTACAAATAGTTCAACTCAACCTTTTTCTTTTTTAAGTTATGACTATAATAAATTTTATAATACATTTTATTTTGTAGCGCCATCTTATCCTCGTCAATATTATATTAGCATAGTGGCAGATGCTAGTACTTCTAGACAACCTAGCGTTAGATTATTAACGTCTATTGATTATTCAGTTTCAGGTAGTTATTCTCCAGGCTCTTGTTCTATAAACGCTAATCCTTCTACTGTGTATATAGGAAAAACTACCACATCTACTATCTCGTGGAATTGTAGTGATGTTAGTAAAGCTCATAATGCGTGTTCTTTGTTTAATGATCAAAATCTTCTATTAAATGTTGATTCTACTGGTTCTTACACGGATGTTGTTCCTACCAATAAGTATAAAGTGACTTATAGTATCTCTTGTCCTAGTTATTCTCATAATGTATGGGTGAGCAGTAGCACGGTTGTCACAGTTGTTCCTTCTGATAATCCTTTACAACCAGCAGATTCTATAACTGCGAATCCTTCAACGATAAACAATGGCGAAAGTTCTGTTCTTTCTTGGAGTTCGGCAAACGTTGATGAATGTTTCCTTAGTGGAGGAAGTTATGGCGGAACTCCAGTTCCTTTAAATTCATCAACTACGGTGTCTCCTACGTCAAATCAGAGTTATACAATTCAATGTTATAGTTTTTACGGCAGTGTTATTTCAACCACAACTGTCACAGTAAATAATAATAAATCTAGAACTCCAACCTCCAATTTATCAGCGAATCCAACTTCAATAAATTCAGGCGGTTCATCAACTCTTTCTTGGAGCTCTTCTAATGTAACTTCTTGTTCTATAGATAATAATATTGGAACTGTAAACACAAGTGGTTCAAAAGTGATTAATAACATTTCAAAAACTACCACATATACTCTTAGTTGCGCTGGGCAATATGGAAATACTATTTCAACCGCAACTGTTACAGTAAATTCTTCACCAATACCGCCACCACTACCAACCAATCCGTCTTGCACTATAAATTCAAGTAGATCTCAATTAGTCCCTCCTCAATCAGCAACAATTACTTGGAGTTGTATTTATACAGATAATTGTTCTTTAAATGGAATTGGAGTGAATAATAATGGTAGTGAGACAGTATCTCCAACATCAACAACAAATTATACAATAAGTTGCAAAGGAAACGGATCTCCTTCGGCTTCCACAAAGATAACAGTTTCAACTACTTCAATACATGAAGTAGCTCCATAAAAAGAAATAGAATCAAATTTAAACATTAAAAGACGCCAAAAGGCGTCTTTTATTATTTTAATATTACATTTGAGATGCCCAATTCTAACAATATCGGTATTATACTTGCGATGGCGTCAGAATGACGACTTCGCAAGTGAACAATTAAGTAACAAAAAACCACTTATGTTTTGAATACATAAGTGGTTAAATATTTTAGTTATTAACTATTTTATAGTTAATAACTATTTCTGTTATTCCATACTCTGATGAGTATGCAATAATAGAATTATCTCCATTAGTAAATATTGCCAATCTGGCAATATTACTGGAGTTATTCCCATTTATTATCAACAATATCTTCCATGTCGACATGTCGACAATGTATATATTATCTGTGAAAGCAGATGTTATTACTACTGCTTTAATTTTTTTGAGGAAAGCCATTCCAGCTGGTGGCTCTGGAAGATAGTGATGATTTTTCACTATGCCATTTTCATCAAAAATTTCTATCTCCGTCATAGTCATTATCCATAGACCTTCATTATTACACTGCGCCCAACGAGGAAAAAAGCCTATAGCATAACTTTTTATCGTGCCATCAGTCGCGATTTTTGTTACAGTGCTATCCCCGTTTAACGTCCACACGTTAGTTCCATCGTACATAATTTGTTGTGGAAATCCATGCCCGATGGCATAATCTTTCATCGTACCATCTGGCGCGATTTTGATTACACCTCCATTTTTAAGTTCTTCGGCTATATATACATTATTACCATCAGACACGATTGGACTTGGGTACTTTCCAAATCCAAGATTAAGCCAGCTACTCGTACCGTCGGGCGCGAGTTCTGTCAGTGTACTTGAGGTAATATTAGTTATATATATATTCCTATTCGCTATTGCTATCCCTCCATGCTGATCCCAAAGGATACTGTAACTTTTCATCGTACCGTCGGGCGCGATTTCAATTAGATCCCCATTTTGTTGGGCACACCAAAGGTGCCCAACAGAATCAAAAGTTATTACAGAACTTCTCATCTGTATTGTTTTTTGACTAACTAACGTCACTAGCGTGTCGCTAGTCTTAGGGGTCGGTTCGGGTTCAATAGGCGAACCCTTACATCCATATAACATTATCATTGATAATGCTATTAATAATAGCGTCAATGATAATATTATCTCTCCAAAGTCTCTTTGTGAGAGATAGTGGAGAATTTTTTTAACAATTGTTTTCATAATTATATATTTATTTAGAGAAATTTTGCCATTGGGCTCCTTCACTTCAAAAAATGAAGGTTTGCCATAACGGGGAATGGCTCTCAGAAATGCGCGCCGCTCTCCGTTATGGCAAAAATAATAGAAGTTATGACAAAAAGGTGTAAATAAATATGAAAAACAAATAAATAATAGATGGATGATATATATGGGTAATATCAATCAGACAGAATATTCATTTATAAATGAACTACCTATATTATACTAAACATTGCAACTATTGTCAAATGATTGATTGTCAAAATTTACTGGGATATAAATTTTCTATAATCATTCTTGCTTTTATGATTTTTGCTTCCATTTTTCTGAAAAATTTGGTATTTTTATATTATGACGAAAAAAGATAACAAGAATCATAAATCAAAGAAAAAAGACAATCATAAGAAACATATTGTTCATAAAAAAATAGATGATAAGCCTGACTTTTTATCTGGTGAATTTAATTTTGTTAAAACAGAAGAAGATGTTTTGCGTTTCTGGGACGATAGGAAAATATTTGAAAAAAGTTTAGATAAGAATAAAAAGAAACAATTTGTCTTTTTTGAAGGACCTCCTTACGCAAATGGAAAACCTGGCATTCATCATGTCTTAGCTCGTATAGTCAAGGATGTTATTTTGCGTTATAAAACTATGAATGGTTATTATGTTCCGCGTCGCGCCGGATGGGACACTCATGGCTTGCCTGTTGAAATGGCAGTTGAAAAAGAATTGGGTTTTAAATCTAAAAATGAAATAGAAAACTATGGAATAGAAGCTTTTAATAAAAAAGCGAAGGAGCAAGTTTGGCTTCATAAAGACGAATGGGAAAATATAACTCGTCGTATTGGTTATTGGCTTGACTTGAAAAACGCTTATGTCACATACGATCCTGAATATATAGAAACAATTTGGTGGAGTCTTTCAAAAATAGCCAAAAGAAATTTGTTATTTAAAGGACATAAAGTTGTTCCTTGGTGCACTCGTTGTGGAACTGCTCTTTCTTCGCACGAGCTTGCTCAAGGTTATAAAGAAGTTCAAGACAATTCTGTTTATATAAAATTTAAATTAAAGCAAGGACAAAAAATAGGAGATTTTACAGTTGATAATAAGACTTATATTTTATCTTGGACAACAACTCCTTGGACGCTTCCTGGAAATATAGCGTTAGCTGTCGGAAAAGATATTGATTATGTTTTAGTTGAAAAAAATAATGACAGTGGGGAAGTTGAAAAATGGATATTGGCTTCTGATATTTATAAATCAGTTTTAAATAAATTTGGAATTGTTGATGAAAAAGTTGTCAAAAAAATTAAAGGCAATAATCTTTTGGGACTTTCTTATGAACCTTTATTTGATGTTCAATCTTTAGTTAATGATAAATCTTATAAAATATATGATGCTGATTTTGTAACTACTACAGATGGAACTGGCGTTGTCCATACAGCTGTTATGTATGGAGAAGACGATTTTTCATTGGGCAAGAAAATAGGTTTGTTGGAAAAGCATACGGTGGATGAGAATGGGAAATTTAAGGAAGACGTTCCTGAATTGATGGGAATGTATGTTAAATCAAAAGAAACAGAAGAAAAGATTTTTAATTATTTGACGAGAAATAAAAGTCTTTTATTTGTTGAAAAATATACTCACGAATATCCGCATTGTTGGAGATGTGGAACTCCTGTTTTGTATTATGCGAGAACATCTTGGTTTATAGGAATGAGTAAATTGCGAAAAGAACTTTTGGCGCGAAATAAAAATATAAATTGGATACCTCAACATGTTAAAAACGGAAGATTTGGAGAATGGTTAAAAGAAGCTAAAGATTGGAACTTGTCCCGCGAGAGATATTGGGGAGCGCCATTGCCTATATGGGAATGCGGCAATTGTGGAAATAAAGAAGTTGTGGGAAGTATTGATGAATTAAATCATTTAGCTGGTGGATCAAAAAATAATTATTGGGTTATGAGGCATGGAGAAGCTATGTCAAATATTTTGGGCTTTTTGAATTCTCAACCAGGCGACAACACAGGTTTTCATTTAACGGAAAAAGGAAAAAGACAAGTCAAAGAATCAATTAAAAAATTTAAAGAAGAGTTAAAAAAGCAAAATAAAAAAATTGATTTAATAATCGCTTCAGATGTTTTAAGAACAAAAGAAACTCAAAATATAGTAAAAGAGTTTTTCAAAGATGCGGAAATCTTGCTTGATAAAAATATTGAAGAAATACATTTAGGACCGAAATTAGAAGGATGCAATGTCAGAATGTATGGTGAACAATTTCCAACTTACGAATCTCGTTTTGAAAAGAAACCAGAAGAAGGCGAATCTTTGCGCGATTTGAGAAAAAGAGTTTGGAACTTTTTGCAAAATTGCGAGGAAAAATATCAAGACAAAAATATATTAATAATAAGTCATGAATATCCTATTTGGATGCTTTTTCAATCCGCTGAAGGATGGAGTCAAAAACGCGCGATTATTAAAAAAGAAGAATTTTTTGATTCTACAAAAGATGGATCTTTTATTTATTTTTCTGAAATAAGAAAACTTGATGTAAAAGTATTGCCAAGGGACGAAAGTGGAGAAATAGATATGCATAAGCCGTATGTTGATAGTATTTTATTTAAATGTTCTAAATGTGGTTTTTTGATGCGTAGAGTTCCAGAAGTTGCAGATGTTTGGTACGATTCTGGCGCAATGCCATTTGCTCAAGCTCATTGGCCGTTTAATAAAACAAAAGCTGAGAAAAATAAATTAGTTCCAACTCTTTATCCAGCTGATTATATAGCCGAAGGGATGGATCAAACTCGCGGTTGGTTTTACACATTGCTTTCAATAGCGACAGCTATGGGTTATCCAGCTCCATATAAAAATGTAGTTTCACTTGGACTTATAAACGATAAATATGGTCAAAAGATGTCAAAATCAAAAGGGAATACCGTTGATCCGTGGGAAATGATATCAAAATATGGAATTGACGCAATAAGATGGTATTTCTTTACTGGATCTCCTTTGGGCGAACCGAAAAATTTTGACGATAGAGAAATTGCGAAATCTTTTAGAAAGATGCATCTCATTGTTTACAATTCTTTCGTTTTTTGGAGAACATACGCTATAAAATTTGAAAATAGCGATTTGGCAAAAAAAGAAGCTTTGAAAAGTAAAAATATTTTAGATGTTTGGATTATCGCAAGATTAAATGAAACTATTCAATATGTGTCAAATTCGCTTGATAAATATGAAATAAGAGATGCGGCTATTAAGATAGAAGATTTTGTTGACGATTTATCACGCTGGTATATTCGTCGTTCTCGTCGTCGTTTACAACCTTCTCGTTCTGTGGGTTTGAATAAGAAACAAAAAGAAGAAATGATGTCTGATTATAAATTTGCGTCAGCAACACTTCAATTTGTTCTTTTGGATTTTTCAAAAGTGATTGCTCCGTTTACTCCATTTTTTGCTGAAATGTTATATTCTGGTCTTTATGGCAAAAAAGAATCTGTTCATTTAGACGAGTTTCCAAAACAATTTTATAAAAAGCAAAAAGCCGTTGAAAGTATGCTTTCTCAAATGAGTATTATCCGCGACATAGCAACGCTTGGACTTTCAAAAAGAGCTGAGATTGGAATTAAAATCAGACAGCCATTAGCTTCATTAACTATAAATCCTTCAATTAGCAAAGACGAAAAACAAAACAAAACAAAAATATCTTTGTATAAAAATTTGGGAAAAGAATTTCTCGCGATATTGCAGGACGAAGTAAATGTGAAAAAAATATTATTTGATAGTAATATTAGTGGAGAGGTTGTTTTTGACACGAATATTACAGACGAACTTAAAGAAGAAGGTTTTGTGAGAGAGTTTACGAGATCAATTCAAGAGTTAAGACAATCTTCTTCATTAGAGCCGAAAGACGAAATAATAATATTTATTAAATCTGTTGATGAAGTTGAAAATATTATTTTGAAAAACAAAAACATTATAAAAAATGATGTTAGCGCAAAAGAAATAATATTCAAAAAATCAGAAGATATTCTTTCAGATCAAATTATAAAAATTGATTCAAAAGAAATTTTGGTAGGAATAAAAAAAGTTTAATTATGGAAAACGAAACAAAAACAGGATCAAATTTTTTTAAAAGCGAGCCGATTTCCGTTTGGATATTAAGCGGGCTTTTAATAATTGCCTTTATCGCTGATATTTTGTTTTTGCCAATTTACGCTCTTTTATTTGTCAGCATTATTTTTTGTGTTATCTTCGTTGTTTTGTTTATGGTTTTGTCAAAATCGGCTAAATTGCAAAGAGACACTATTATTGAGAGAAACGAATCAAAGAGCGTTTTATCTGGTATAGGCGATGCAGTTATAGTTTATGACACGGATTTTAATGTTATATTTTTTAATTCAACAGCTGAAAGATTGTTTAAAATAAAATCAAATGATATTTTAGGTCATAAACTCACGCCAAACGATATTCAAAAAGAAAATTGGCAGATACTTATTCAAACTGTTTTTTCGTCGCTTGCTCCTCGCGTTATAAATCATTCAAGAGAAGGGGAATATCCTCAGGTTGTTGATATATCATTTCAAGATCCAGAAATAGAGTTTCGCGTGACAACAATATTAGTAAAAGATGAAAATCAAAAAAATATTTCTTTTATAAAAATTATTCACGATCGCACGGCTCAAATACTTGCACTGAGATCAAGCACTGAATTTATTACTATCGCTTCGCATCAATTGCGAGGACCTTTGACAGAAATAAATTGGGCGCTTGATACGCTTAAAAATGCCACAGAGCTCAATGACACAAATAAAACAATCGCAACTGGGGCAGCTGAAGCTGGAAAGAATTTATTGAGAAGAATTGATGAGTTTTTAAGCGTTGCTAAAATAGACGAAGGACGTTTTGGATATAATTTTGTAGATACAGATCTTTTAGAGTATTTAGGAACTATTTTAAATGAAATTCTTCCACAGGCGCGTTCTGCTGGTATAAAAATATATTTTGACAGGCCAACAGAAGACATTCCTCATGTTATGATTGATCCGAAACAACTTTCAATAGCATTGGTAAATATTCTTGAAAATGCTATTCGTTACAATATACAAAATGGAGAAGTAATAGTGAAGGTTGATAAAGTAGAAGATTCTCCTTTCTTGGCAATAAGTATTAGAGACACTGGCATCGGTATTCCAGAAGAATCATTAGGCAAATTATTTACAAAATTTTTCCGTTCAGATAACGCAGTGAGATCGCAAACCGAAGGTTCTGGGTTGGGACTTTATATAGCAAAGGGGATTATTGAATCGCATGGCGGAAAAATAAAAGCAGAATCGGAGTTAAATCGCGGAACTATTATTACTTTTACACTTCCAACAGATCCAAAATTTATTCCTAAGAGCGAGATACCTCAGGAATATCTTTAATTTTATTGTAGTTGTTTGGCATTATCGCAAATCATTTTGACTTGTCCATCTTTGTTTGAAACTCTGCCTTGAACTATTACTACATTATTTTCTTTCCAGATAGAAATTGTTTTTTCAAGAACGCTGTTAAAAACAACAATTTCAATTGATTTTTGCGAAGAATCTTCAATTGTCGCAAACAACATCGGTTGTCCATTTTTTGTAAATATTTTATTTATTTTTGAAATTATTCCAGCGACGCGCAATATTAAATGTTCATTTTTAACTAAAAGGATTTCAGCTATAGATTTGGCTTTGTAAGCTTTTATTTTTTCCGCGTATTGTTCAAGCGGATGTTCTGATAAGTAAAATCCTATAAGCTCTTTTTCCCAAATAAGTTTTTCTTGTTCCGTCGCTTTGTCGGCAGGATTTAATTTTAACGGTTGAGGTTGCATTGCCATTTCGCCAAACAAAGAGTTTTGATTTATTTCATAACCTTTTTTGCTTGCTGTCGCGAATTTCAAAATTTCTGAAATATTTTCAAGCGCTTGTTTTCTTTCAATACCCAACGAATCCAACGCTCCACTTTTAATTAAACTTTCAATTGATTTTTTATTTAAATCTTTATGCTTTATTCTTGTCAGAAAATCTTCAAGATTTTTAAATTCTCCATTTCTTAATCTTTCTTCAATAATAGCTTTTGTAACTTCAGATCCAACATTTTTTATTGCTAAAAGTCCAAAACGAATTTTTTGTTCAGAAGATCCGTTTTCTGGCGTGAAATCCACAAAACTTTTATTCACATCTGGTCCTAATATTTCTATTTTTGATTGTTTTGCTTCTTGAACTAATAAAGAAATTCTTTCAATGTCGTCCATTTCTGCGTTTAAAAGTCCTGCCATAAATTCTTCAGGATAATTTGCTTTTAAATATGCTGTTTGATAACCAATTAAAGCGTAGCAAGCTGCGTGCGATTTATTGAATCCGTAACGAGCAAATGGAGGAAATAATTCCCAAATAGCAGAAGCGGTTTTTGCGTTTATTCCATTTTTTATCATTCCGCTTATGAGCTTTTCTTTTTGTTCATCAAGAAGAGATTTTATTTTTTTACCTATGGCTTTTCTTAATGTGTCAGCTTCTGGAAGCGTATATCCTGCGCAATCGCGGGCTATCTGCATCATTTGTTCTTGATAAACTCCAATTCCATATGTGTTTTTAAGAATTGGTTCAAGTTTTGGATGAAGGTATGTTATTTTTTCTTCGCCTTTTTTGCGTTTAATGAATGATGGAATAAGTTCCATCGGTCCTGGACGAAATAGAGCGACAAGCGCTATTAAATCTTCTAATTCTGTCGGTTTAATATCTTTCATATATCTTCTCATGCCACTGCTTTCAAATTGAAAAACGCCCATTGTGTCTCCACGTTGCAAGAGTTCAAATGTCTTTTTGTCGTCAAGCGGAATCTTTGATATATCTAAATTTATTTCTTTGAGTTCTTTTATTAAACGCAAAGTATTTTCAATTATTGTAAGATTTTTTAATCCTAAAAAGTCTATTTTGAGAAGTCCTAAATCTTCAACCGCATGCATTTCAAACTGCGTGATAATGATATCTTTTTCTTGTGGCGCGTATTGCAATGGAACACGTTCTATTAATGGATCTTTTGCGATAACTGTTCCGCAGGCGTGAACTGACGCATGTCGCGCGACTCCTTCAAGATGCCTCGCTGCGTCAATTAATCTTTTTGCTTCTGAATTTGTTTCGTAAATATTTTTTAAATCTGCAATCTTTTTAAGAGATTCATCAAGCCAACCTTCTTTCATTCCTTGCGTTGGATTAAAGGGGATTAGTTTTGCTATTTGATCGCAGAATGTATAAGGATAACCCATAGCGCGTCCTGCGTCTCTTATTGCCGCTCGCGCCGCCATTGTTCCAAATGTAATAATTCGCGCGACTCTATCTTCTCCATATTTTTCTCTTACATATGCCAAAACTTCATCTCTGCGAGTGTCAGCAAAATCAATATCAATATCAGGCATTTGAATTCTTTCAGGATTTAAAAATCTTTCAAAGATTAAACCATAATTAAGCGGGTTAATTTCTGTTATATCAAGAACGTAAGAAACTAAACTTCCTGCTGCGGATCCGCGACCTGGTCCTACGGAAATATTATGTATTTTTGCCCAATGTATCAGATCTTGAACTATGAGAAAATAATCCGCAAAACCAGTTTTTTCAATTACAGATGTTTCATATTCAAGTCTGTCTTTTACTTCTTCATTTTGTTGTTCCTTTGGTATTTTCTTTTCAGTTCCTTCTTTTATCAATTCGCGCAGGTATTCATTTGCGGTTTTTCCTTCTGGTTTTGGAAAATCTGGAAGCAAAACTTTTCCTAATTCAAATTCAACATTGCATCGCTCAGCTATTTCAACCGTTCGTTCAATTGGATTTCCTGGAATGCCTGCGAATTTTTCCGCCATTTCTTCTGGAGAATCCATTGAAAAATCTTCATCTTTAAATGAGACTCTGTCGTCGTCTGATAATTTATTTCCTGTTTGTATTGCTAAAAGTATCTCATGATACTTGCCATCTTCTTTTCTCAAGTAATGGAGATCTTGCGTGGCGACAAGCGGTATTCCTGTTTCTTCAGATAATTTAACAATAAGAGGTTCAACTTTTTCTGAATCAGGTATTTTCGGATGTTTTTGTATTTCAATAAAGTAATTATTTTTTCCAAATATCTCTTGGTATTCAAGAGCTATTTTTTTTGCTTCTTCAAATTTTCCAGCGAGCAATGTTTGATTTATTTCTCCGCCGAGACAACCCGAAAGAGCGATTAACCCTTCGTGATATTCGCGAAGTATGTCTTTATCCATTCTTGGATGATAATAAAAACCTTCAAGATTTGATTTAGTGACAAGTCTTATTAAATTTTTCCAACCAGTTTCATTTTCACATAACAATACAAGATGGTAATATCTTTCATTTGTTTCTTTTGAAAATCTATCGTGAGGGGCGATATATGCCTCAACTCCGAGTATTGGTTTTATTCCAGCTTTTTTTGCTGTTTTATAAAATTCAATCGCGCCATATAAAACTCCGTGATCTGTAAGCGCGATAGAATCCATTCCTAATTCTTTTGCTCTTGAAACAAGATCTGGTATTTTTGCAAGACCGTCTAAAAGCGAATAATGAGAGTGAACGTGAAGATGAACAAATTTTTGCATTTTATTTTTTTATCGTTTTTATCATTATATACGATATTTTAAAAATAAAAAAAGAGCAAAATTTTTTTTGAATGAATTTATCTCTTTTTCTTTAACATTATTTGATTAGTTGTTTAGAGATTGCATTTTTAATTTTTTTGTATAATATAATAATGTAGATAATTTTATGGTTCTAGATCTTTTTACAAAGTTTTTTATAATAACTTTATGCCACCTTAGCTCAGTTGGTAGAGCAGCGCTTTTGTAAAGCGAAGGTCCCCGGTCCAAATCCGGGAGGTGGCTCGTTTTCTTGAAATTATTAAATAAGATTTAAATTTTATAACACATTTATTTTAAAAATTAATATTTAATATGCCGATGTAGCTCAGTTGGTAGAGCAACTCCATGGTAAGGAGTAGGTCGCCGGTCCAAATCCGGCCATCGGCTCAGAAAGTAAAAATTATTTTCAAATATATGAAAAAAATAAGTAAAAGAAAAAAACGTAGAATTATATTGTGGAGTATTTTTTCTTTGGTAATTTTATTTGGAATTGTATATGCATCTTTTAAATTTGATGTTTGGAAGATGACGCAAGATGCCATAAACGCTCCTGCGTTTACCGTTCCTGAAGGTTGGATAAAGTATCAAAATAACGATTATAATTTTTCATTTTATTATCCTTCAAATTGGAATATTTCAACTACTTCAGCGCTTGGAGATATCCCTGGAATAATAATCGGAAATCCTATAGAGGGGACTTCTACTTATGCGATGTATATTTCAATAAAGCATAATGACAATCTTCTTAATTCTGACGCTTACGTTATGCAAATGCTTTCTGACATAAAAAACCAAGATCTTTTAGATGTTAAAAATAGTTCAAATACCACTCCTTCTTTGGAATTATCAACTCAATATGCAAACGCTTCAGGAATATCTTTAAATAATAATAAAGAATACGAACTTTATAATGTTTTTGAATTTGATCATAACGCTGAGCAAGTTTTCGCCGCGCATAAAAATATTGTTTTGTTATTTGATTTCCCATTAGATCAGGCAAATCCAAATATTTCTAATCCTTCTTTGAATAACGCAACCGCGCATAAAATATTAGACACATTAACTTTTTCTAATTGATATTTTAATTTGCAATTTGAATTCTGATATAGTATTATCTTTTTATGGCAAAAGCAAAGCGTTCAGACAGTTTAATCGTTTTAAAATGTTCCGTTTGCAAACGGAGAAATTATTATACTCATAAAAATAAAAAATCTGTTGAAAGAAAAGTAGAATTAAAAAAATATTGTCCTTGGTGCAAGGTTTCCACTATTCATAAAGAAGGAAAAATTAGCGGTAAATAATTTATTCTATATTTTATTTAAATAAATTATGTCATTATATATGACAGGGGAGCTTAGGTAAGTGGTATACCGGTTGTCTCCAAAACAACGATCGGAGGTCCGATTCCTCCAGCTCCCGCTTTTTTGAAATCTTATCTCTCCGAAGTCTCTCTTCGTTCGCGAAGTGAGACTTCATAAAGATGTATTTGTCCCTCTGTTTCCGAATTCTCTCTTCGCTTGCGAAGTGAGACTTCATAAAAATGTTTTATTCTATCCTGCATAAGTTCAGAAACATATGAGATTTTTCTATAAATTGAATAGTCTCATATGTTATGGGAGTACAAGTTATTGACAGAACACTATTTTTTTAATAAGATAGTTTAGAACCGTTTATGACAAATTAAACGGTCATTAATTTTTATAAAGATGCCAACAATACATCAATTAATAAAGAAAGGTAGGAAGCCATTAAATTCAAAAACAAAGGCTCCTGCTTTGTCGTATTATATGAATACGATTCACAACAAACCAGTTTATTCTTCTTCTCCTTTTAAGAGAGGTGTTTGTCTAAAAGTTTTTACAACTACTCCTAAAAAACCTAACTCAGCTTTGCGTAAGGTTGCAAGAGTTCGTTTAACAAACGGAATGGAAGTTACAGCTTATATTCCTGGCGAAAAGCATAATCTTCAAGAACACTCAGTTGTCGTTATTCGTGGAGGTCGTGTTAAAGATCTTCCTGGAGTTCGTTATCATATAGTTCGTGGAGTGCTTGATACAACTGGTGTTGAGAATAGAAAACAACAGAGATCAAAATACGGAGCAAAAAGACCGAAATAATGTTTTATATAATAGTTAAATTAAAATAATTTTATGCGAAAAAAACATATTTATAAAAAAAATAGAGAAGTAGATCCTGTTTATGAAAGAGTTGATCTTGGCAGGTTCATAAATTATATAATGAAAGATGGCAAAAAATCTGTTGCTGAGAAAGTTGTTTATGACGCTTTCAAAAATATAAAGGAAATTACAAAAGAAGATCCTATTATTACTTTTCAAAAAGCTATAGAAAACGCTTCTCCTATTCTTGAAGTTGCATCAAAGCGTGTTGGTGGCGCAAATTATCAGGTTCCAAGAGAAGTTAGACCTGAAAGACAATTTATTCTTGCTCTTAGATGGATTATTGGAGCTGCTCGTAGTAAGAAAGGAAAACCAATGGCTCAAAAACTTGCAGATGAACTTATTGCAGCGTCAAAAAATGAAGGAGCTGCCATAAAGAAAAAACAAGATACTCATAGAATGGCTGAAGCAAATAGAGCTTTTGCTCATTTCTCAAAATAGTTCGCGTTTAAATGTTTTTATAAAATTTATTTTTAAATTAAATTAATATGTCAAGATTTTCTCCGATAGAAAAAGTAAGAAATATAGGTATCATTGCGCACATTGATGCTGGAAAGACAACCGTTTCAGAACGTGTTCTTTTTTATACAGGTGTTTTGCATAAAATAGGAGAGGTTCATACTGGTGATACTACTATGGACTGGATGGAACAAGAAAGAGAAAGAGGTATTACAATCACATCTGCCGCGACTACAACATTTTGGATTCCAACTTATAGAAACAGAGACAAAGCTTTTGAACATTCAATAAACTTAATTGATACTCCTGGACATATTGACTTTACGGTTGAAGTTAAAAGATCTCTTCGCGTTTTAGATGGCGCTGTTGTTGTTTTTGATGGTGTAGCTGGAGTTGAACCTCAATCTGAAACAAACTGGCGTTATGCAGATGAATATAATGTTCCTCGCATTTGTTTTATAAACAAACTTGATCGCATGGGCGCTAATTTTAAAAAAAGTTTTCAATCTATCATTGATCGTCTAACAATAAATGCAATTCCAGTGCAACTTCCTATTGGATCAGAATCAGATTTAAAGGGTGTCGTTGATTTACTTGAAAAAAAGGCGTATGAATTTGATGGAGAACATGGAGAAATAATTAAAGAAATTCCAATTCCTGATTCAATGAAGTCAGAAGTTGACGAAGCTCATCATTCTTTAATTGAAAAAATAGTTGAAAATGACGACGCTTTAATGTCTCAATATCTTGATGGAAAAGAAATTGGAATATTAGATTTGCGTCGTGTTCTTCGCAAAGCCGTTATCGCAAATAAAATAGTTCCTGTGCTTTGCGGGTCTGCTCTAAAAAATAAAGGAGTTCAATTCTTATTGGATGCGGTTATAGAATATCTTCCATCGCCTTTAGATTTGTTGTCAGTAAAAGGGCATGATTTAAAGACAGGAGAAGAAATTTTTAGAAAACCTTCTGATGACGAAAGATTTTCAGCGTTAGTATTTAAAATTGCCACAGATCCTTATGTCGGAACTCTTGCTTATTTTAGAAATTATTCTGGTGTTTTAAAACGCGGTTCTTATGTTTTAAATTCAACAAAAAATGGACAAGAACGCATTGGTCGTATAGTTCGTATGCATGCAAATGATAGAGAAGAAGTTGAAGAAATATATGCTGGAGAAATAGCGGCAATAGTTGGTCTTAAAAATACAACAACAGGGGACACTCTTTGCGATATTGAAAATCCTATTATTTTAGAAAAAATAACATTTCCAGAACCTGTTATTGGAATTAGAATTGAACCAAAAACAAAAGCTGATCAAGAAAAAATGGGTATTGCGCTTCATCGTTTAGCTGAGGAAGACCCTACATTTCGTGTTACTGGAGATTTAGATACTGGAGAAACTATTATTTCAGGAATGGGAGAATTGCATTTGGATGTTATTGTTGATCGTATGAAACGCGAATTTAATGTTGAAGCAAATGTCGGACAACCTCAAGTTGCTTATAAAGAAACTATTACAGCAAGCGCGGAAGGCGAAGGTAAATACATCCGTCAATCAGGAGGTCGTGGACAATACGGTCATGCAAAAGTTCGTATTAAACCTCTTGAAAGAGGATCTGGTTTCGTATTCTTGGATGAAGTTAAGGGAGGAGTTATTCCAAAAGAATATATTCCTGCTATTAAAAAAGGTGTTAAAGAAGCGCTTGATAAGGGTATTGTAGCAAATTATCCTATGACAGATGTTGAAGTTACTGTTTACGATGGATCTTTTCATGAAGTTGACTCTTCAGAAGCAGCATTCAAGATTGCTGGATCTATGGCATTTCAAGAAGCTGCAAAAAACGCAAAGCCAGTTATTCTTGAACCTATTATGAAAGTTCAAGTTATTATGCCTTCTGAATTTCTTGGTGAAATTACTGGAAATATAAATTCAAAACGTGGAAGAATTGAAGCGTTAGGCGATAGACCTGGATTAAAAGTTATTGACGCCAAAATACCTCTTTCTGAATTATTTGGTTATGCGACAGAACTTCGTTCAATGTCTCAGGGAAGAGGAAGTTTTACTATGGAATTTGATCATTACGAACCAACTCCATCAAACATAACTCAGCTCATAATTGAAGGGAAAAAGAGATAAACAGTTCCGAAGTCTCTCTTCGTTTTCGAAGTGAGACTTCTCAATATGTATTTGTCTAAAGTCTTTTTCTCCGAATTCTCTCCGTTCCCCGAAGTCTCTCTTCGTTTTCGAAGTGAGACTTCTCAATATGTATTTGTCTAAAGTCTTTTTTTCCCGGATCATCTCTTCACTTTTGAAGTCTCTCCGTCCTCGAAGTGAGACTTCGATTTTTTAATCCTTTAATTAGTTAATTAAACAATAGTTAAGAACTGTTTTTCTTATAAAATGAGATTTTGTGATATTATTAAAGTTCCATAGAGGTTTATTTGACAAAAAAGCTTGATTTGTCATATACTTTTTAGTACAATCTATTTAATAAATAGATTTAGATTTAATCATGTAACACTTGGGTCGATTGGTTTTGTTACGCGTGATTTTAAAGTCACAAATGATTAAATTTTAAATTGGTTCCTTTTGACAAGTTTAATTGCAAATTAAGTTTGTCAAAAAAAATAAATATAAAAATAATAAAATTTAATTTTATAATAAAAATATGGCAGAAAAAGAAAAATTTTCACGCGAAAAACCGCATCTTAATATTGGAACAATTGGTCACGTTGACCATGGAAAGACAACATTAACTGCGGCTATTACGCACGTTTTGTTTATGAAGGGTCTTGCGAAAAAAGAAGAAAAAGTTGATCAGATTGATAATGCTCCAGAAGAAAAAGCTCGTGGAATTACAATCGCTTTGCATCATTCTGAATATCAGTCAGAAAAACGTCATTACGCGCACGTTGATGCTCCTGGTCACGCTGATTACATCAAAAATATGATTACTGGTGCAGCTCAAATGGATGGAGCAATTCTCGTTGTTGCTGCAACTGATGGTCCTATGCCTCAAACCCGTGAACACATTTTGCTTGCTCGTCAGGTAGGTGTTCCTTCAATTGTCGTATTTCTTAATAAATGCGATCAAGTTGATGATCCTGAACTTATTGATTTAGTTGAATCAGAAGTTCGTGAACTTTTAACAAAACAGGAATATCCTGGCGATAAAGTTCCTGTAATTCGCGGATCCGCTTTAAAAGCTTTAAACGCCACATCTCTTGATGATCCAAATGTAAAACCTATATTAGAGCTTATTGATGCAGTTGATAATTTTATTCCTGATCCAGTTCGTGAATTAGATAAACCATTCCTTATGCCTATTGAAGATATCTTTTCAATTGAAGGAAGAGGAACTGTTGCTACTGGCCGTGTAGAACGCGGAAAAATTAAAGTTAATGAAGAAGTAGAGCTTGTTGGATTAAAACCAACAGCAAAAACAGTTGTGACGGGAATTGAAATGTTTAATAAACTTTTAGACGAAGGTATGGCTGGAGATAATATCGGTGTTCTTCTTCGTGGATTAAAGAAAGAAGACGTAGAGCGTGGTCAAGTTATTGCTAAACCTGGTAGCGTTACTCCACATACTGAATTTGAAGGAGAAGTTTATGTTCTTTCAAAAGAAGAAGGCGGAAGACATTCTCCATTCTTTGGAGGTTATAAACCACAGTTTTACATTAGAACAACAGATGTTACTGGTGAAGTTACACTTCCAGCTGGCATGGAAATGGTAATGCCTGGCGATACTGTAAAATTAATTGCTAAACTTATTTCTCCAGTCGCTCTTGAAGAAAAGCAGCGCTTTGCTATAAGAGAAGGCGGTAGAACAGTTGGAGCAGGTGTTGTTACAAAAATAATCAAATAACTTTTAGTTATCTTATAATATGGTAAAAAAACAAGAATCAGCTCTTCCACAAAAATTAAGGTTAAGAATAAGATCTTACGATCATAAATTAATTGACGCTTCTGCGCGACAAATTATTGAAGCTGCAGAAAGAAATGACGCTAAAATAGTAGGACCTATTCCATTACCTACAGAAATGAAACGTTATACTGTAAATCGTTCAACTTTTGTTAAAAAAGACGCGAGAGAACAATTTGAACTTCGTATTCATAAACGTCTTATTGAGATTCTTGAACCAAATCAAAATATTATAGGATCGCTTTCAAATCTCAATCTTCCAGCTGGAGTTGATATTGAGATAAAGATGATATAAGAAAAACTTAAAAGTTTAATATAAAAAGCCTTGTAAAAACAAGGCTTTTTATATTAATTATATTTAAAAATCTCTTTATTATAAGAGATTTTTAAATAATTATTTTTTAATTTTTACTTTCTTTTCTTTTTTAACGGTAACAGCTTTTGCGCTTCTGTTTTTGAACTTTTCAACGCGACCAGCAGTATCAACAAGTTTAACTTCTCCTGTATACGCAGGATGACATTTTGAACATATTTCAACTTTTATTTCTGGTTTAGTTGCTGCAACTGTAAATGTATTTCCGCAAGAGCAGGTAACTTTCGCATCAGGAAAATAGGTTGGATGTATTCCTTTTTTCATAGTAAATATATTATATTCTTTTTTATATTCTAAGTCAAATTTTACTGATTGAGAATTTGTAGAATTAAAGAGTTATAGAATTAAGGAATTCTAAGTCTCTCTTTGTCCTCGAAGTCTCTCTCCGTCTTTGAAGTGAGACTTCCCAATATGTATTTGTCCAAAGTCTTTGTCTCCGAAATCTCTCTTCATCTTCGAAATGAGACTTCGGGAAACCTCTTTTTTATAATAGTTCCCAATGCAACAAAAAGACATAATAGATCGTATTATATTTGAAGTTATGAAAAAGATGATAGAAAAAAAGTTAATAAGTAGAAAAAGAAATGTTATCCCAGAACCGCCAAAAGATTTAACATATCAAATTCTAAATAGAATTGAAGTTCACGAAAGAAATATCGCTTTCTTAAAGATATTTATTTTAGGAATCTTTGTTTTATGTTCTCTGTTTGGCATTTGGTTGCTCTCTATAAACGTTATTTCTGAACTTTCATCTTCTGGATTTTTTGCTTTCATTTCTCTTTTGTTTGTAAATTATAATTCAGTCATCGCAAATTTTTCAGATTTCTTTTACTCGTTAATTGAGTCAATTCCAGCTATTGATATAGCTTTCTTGTTGTTTACTATAGTATTTTTCATGTGGTCGTCTAAAAATCTTATTGAACAATTTTTAAAGGGGAGTCGCAAGAAACAAATTTTCACTTAATTTAAATAAGTATAAAAATGAAAAACTTTCTTTCATCTGAAAATTTTAAAAAGATATTATGGGGGCTCGGAATAGTAGCGTTCATATTTTTTGTTTTTGGATTAGGAGTTGCGGTAGGTTATAAGGAAGCTATTTTTTCTTCTTCATGGGGCAGAAATTATTATAAAAATTTTTATGGCGGATTGCCTGATATTCCTAACGGCCCGAATGATGTTCACAGAAATTGGAATTCTCATGGCGTGGCTGGCATTGTTATTAATATGTCCACCTCAACTATTTTAATAAGAAGCACGCAGAATGATGAAAGATCTATTTACGTATCGCCCCAAACAGTTATAAAAAAAGCAAATGATACTATTTCAATAGATAAAATAATGTCTGGCGATAATATAATTGTAATTGGCGAGGCTGATAATAATGGTCAAATACTCTCTCAATTTATAAGAGTTTTTGATGGATCGTCTTCCATTCCATTGCCCCCGCCTGATCAAATGTAAAAAATAAAATAATAAATAAATTAAATTTAAAAATGTTTTCAAAATTACGCGGATATATTATAAGTCATAAAATTGTTTCTATATTAATAATAGTTGTAGTTATTTTTGGTGGATATTTTTGGTATAAAAATTCACAGAGCGGTTCTACCGTAACAAAATATGTGATAGAAAAAGCTACGGATGGAACTATCACTTCATCTGTTTCTGGCAGCGGACAAACACAAGTTGTAACTCAGGTTGATGTTAAACCTCAGGTTTCTGAAATTGTAAAAAGTGTTTCAGTTAAAGTTGGAGATCATGTTAATGCTGGACAGTTGCTTGTTACGCTTGATTCAACGAATGAACAAAAATCTTTGACACAAGCCGAGCTTTCGTTAAAATCATCTCAATTATCTCTTTCTAAATTACAAGAGCCTCCTACAGATGTTAGCTTAGGTCAAGATCAAAACGCGCTTATACAAGCTCAAGAAAATCTTCAAACAGCGTCAACAACGCTTCAAAACGATTATCAAGTTGGATTAAATACAATAGGAACAACTTTCGTTGATTTTCAAAATGTTATGGTTGAGTTGCAATCTTTTGCATTTGGAAATGATATAAGCAAAACGCAAAACGATCCAGACGCGTATGTTAGTTTAATGCCTAATTTTTTACAATCACAAGTTTCTCCATATAAAGATCGCGTATATTCTTCTTATAATTTAGCGTTAAGCGCTTATACAAAAAACTTGTCAGATTATCATTCCGTCAGTCGTTTTGCGGATGAATCTGCGTTAGATACTCTTTTCACTGAAACATATGGAACTGCGCAATTAATAAATCAGGCAGTCACATCAGTTAAATCTATGCTTGATTTTATGGTTAATAATTATCCTAAGTACGTAGGAGCAACATCTCTTCCAACGATTACAAATACATTTCAATCTAACTTTGGAAATTATGTAAATAGCACAAACAATGACATTTCAAATGTTTCAAGCTTAATTCAAAATATAAAAAATGATAAAACGTCAATAAATAATTATATTTTGTCGCTTAATCAAGCAAGCGATACTCTTTCTGAACTTTTAGCTGGCGCAGATCCTTTAGATATTCAATCATCGCAATTATCAATAGAACAAGCTCAAATTAACGTACAGAACGCGCAACAACAAGTTGATTATTGTTATATAAAAGCTCCCATAAGCGGAATCGTTTCGGCGGTTAATGCTGTTGTTGGCGATACTGTGGCATCGCCTGCGGTAAGTATTGTTGGAAATAGCCAAGTTGCTGAAATTACATTAAATGAAGTTGATGCAGCAAAAGTAAAAGTTGGCGATCCAGCGACATTAACATTTGACGCCATAACCAATCTTTCATTGGCGGGAAAAGTTATTGAAATTGATCCTGTGGGAACTGTAAGTCAAGGTGTTGTAAGTTATAATGTTCAGATAAGTTTTACTGATAGCACAAATCAAGTTAAACCTGGAATGAGTGTAAGCGCAATAATTATAACTAATGTTCATCAAAATGTTATTTCAGTTCCAAACTCTGCCATAAAAACACAAGGATCAATAAGTTATGTTTTAGCTCCGTCTGAAAATGTTTCAGACACACTTATAAATGAAAGCGCGACAAATGGAATTACTCTTTCTCAAACTCCAAAAGAAGTAAAAGTCACTCTTGGATTAGTGAATGATTCTATTTCTGAAATAACTTCAGGATTACAAGTTGGAGATTTGTTTATTGTAAAAAGCATAACAACGAATGGCGTTGCAACTTCTGCTACAACAAAAACTACTTCAGCGACATCAAATATACGTTCATTTGGAGGAATTCTTGGTGGTAGCAGGGGACCTGGCGGATAATTTTAAAGAACAAGATGAATATTATTGAATGTAAAGACATAAAAAAAGTATATACAAACGGAGGTATAGAAACCATCGTTTTAAAAGGCATAACTTTTTCAATAAAAGAAGGCGAGTTTGTGGCGATAATGGGACCTTCTGGATCCGGCAAATCAACATTGATGCATATTTTAGGGGCGCTTGATACTCCAACTAGCGGAGAATATTTTCTTGACGGAAGAAATGTTGAAAAATTAACGGATGACGAACTTGCTGATATTAGAATGGAAAAAATAGGTTTCGTGTTTCAATCTTTTAATCTTTTATCAAGGACGAGTGTTTTGCGAAATGTTATGCTTCCATTGATTTACGCGGGTATTGATAAAGAGGAACGTGAAAAGATAGCAAAAAAAGCATTAATTGATTCCGCTTTTCCCGAACAATTTTGGAATCTTTATTCAAATCAACTTTCTGGCGGAATGATGCAAAGAGTTGCAATAGCAAGATCTCTTGTGAATAATCCTGCTTTGATTTTAGCTGACGAGCCAACGGGAAATCTTGATTCAAAAACAGGAGAGATTGTTTTGCATACTTTTCAAAAATTAAATATAGATCACAAAAAGACAATAGTTTTAATTACGCACGAACAAGATGTCGCTGAACACGCAGATCGCATTATTCATATTTTTGATGGAAAAATATTAAGCGATGAGAAAAATAAAAATAAAAAAATCGCGCGAGAAGAATCTAAAATAATTGAAGAATAATATTTAATTACATTTAAAATATGAAAACAAAAGATTTATTTGAAGAAACATATAGCGCTCTTACTGTAAACAAGGTCAGGTCGGGATTAACTATGCTTGGAATTGTAATTGGAATTGCTTCTGTTATCGCTATGGTTGCCATTGGTCAAGGAGCGCAAAGCACTATTCAATCAAGTATTCAATCAATTGGTTCAAACTTGATTATTATTACGCCAGGCGCAACCAAAACAATTGGTTCTCCTGTAAGCGCTGGCAGGGGAAGCGCTGAAACATTAACAGAAGACGATGCGAACGCTATTGCGCAAAATGTATCAAATGTCGCAGCGGTTTCTCCTTCTGTAAGCGGGCGTTATCAAGTTATTTATTCAGGTGCAAATACGAATACTTCAGTTATGGGTGTTGTTCCTGCTTATACGCAAGTTAGAAATTTGCAGGTTGACCAAGGCGTTTTTGTGACTGATAGCGATGTCAATTCATCAAATCGCGTGGCAGTTATAGGACCGACTGTTTTGCAAGATCTTTTTGGAGGAAACGCGACAGCAACTCCTGATATGGCAATAGGAAAAACTATTAGAATAAAAAATATTGATTTTAAAGTTGTTGGCGTAACTTTATCAAAAGGCGGAAGCGGATTTTCAAATCAAGACAATATGATTTATGTTCCTTTGTCAGCGGCTCAGCATTTCCTTTTGGGAACAACATCTTATGTTACAGAAATTGATGTTGAGGCTCAAACAGCGAGTTCAATGACGCAAGTTCAAAATGATATAACGACATTATTACTTCAAAGACATAATATAACAGATCCAACGCTTGCGGATTTTAGTGTTATGAATCAATCAGATATTGTCGCTGCCGCTTCAAGCGTCACTGGGACGTTTACAACGCTTTTAGCCGCAATTGCTGGAATTTCTTTGCTTGTCGGAGGAATAGGAATTATGAATATGATGCTCACGACAGTTACTGAACGAACTCGCGAGATAGGATTAAGAAAGGCGATTGGCGCTAAGAAAAAAGATATCACAACCCAATTTTTAGGCGAATCGGTTTTACTTACATTTACTGGCGGTTTTATCGGCATAGTTTTAGGTTGGCTGATAGCATTTTTGATATCGTATTTCGGAAAAATAACAACAAATGTTTCTATAAGTTCAATAATGTTAGCGTTTTGCGTTTCAGCTCTTATTGGAATTGTTTTTGGATATTATCCTGCGAAAAGAGCTGCGAGTTTGAATCCTATTGAAGCGTTAAGATATGAATAGTTTAGAAAACTGATTGCTTGAAATTTAAAAGGTCGTAAAAAATATAAATAATATGAAAAACAAAAAGTTGGTAAAAATAATAATTTATGCTGTTATATTAATAATAATATTTTTAGCTGGTTTATTTTTAGGCAAAGCAATTCCAAATACTTCTCCAGCGAATAATAAAGGATTTTCTTCATCAATGAGAGGAACTGTCGGCGCGCGTTTATCAAGTGGCGGATTTGCAAGCGGAAAAATTGAATCAAAAGACAGCCAAAGCATTACACTTCAACTTCCAAATGGAAACTCAGAAGTCGTCTTTTATTCCAGTTCAACGCAAGTGATAAAACCATCGCAAGCGTCATTAAACGATATTTCCGTTGGAACTCAAGTGATGATTGGCGGAACTCAAAATTCAGACGGAAGTTTAACCGCTCAATCTATTCAAATAGTTCCTCAAGGTTCTTCAACTGAGCCAAGATTGTTGCATAGCGGGCAATAAATTATATTGAGTTGTTTTAAAAAATAAAATCGTCGAGAAATCGGCGATTTTAATTTAATCAAATATTTTCAAAATTTTATCAGTATCAATTGTCGCAACTCCAATAACGCTATCAGCGCCTCCATAATATAAGAAAATTTTATTTTCTATTTGAACATTTCCGCATGGAAATACAACATTTGGAACTTGACCATTTTTTTCATAAGGCATTTGTGGTTCCAATACAGGATAATCTGAACGGCCTATTATTTTTGTTGGATTTTTTAAATCAAGCAACGCGACTCCAACGCGATAAGTTCCAGACGTTTCAGAAACTCCATGATAAAAAAGCAACCAACCTTTCTTTGTTTTTATTGGTGACGCGGCAATTCCTACTTTTCTTCCATCCCAAAAACCATCTCGTCTTTCAAGCCATTGTTCTTCTTCTATATTTATATTTTTTTGCAAATCTATGTCTTTTATAAATGCAAGATCTATATTGTCTCCAATTCTATGAAATATCATATAGTTTTTATTTACTTTTTCTTCAAATATGGCCGCGTCTTTATCGTCAAATGAAGTAGGGGATATTATAACTGGTTTTTCCCAAATCCATTCTTTTTTCAAAAAATTATCAACGGATATTGATGTCAGCGCGACTTGTGGAGAATTTTTTCCATTAAAAGCCGTATAGCACATATATATTTTATTATTTATTAATGTAAGTCGCGGATCTTCACATCCAGAGTTTCCATTAGGAACCAATTTCATTTCAAACGGTTCGCGAGGAACGTAAACTGGATCTGGATCGCGATCGTCAAAATGTATTCCGTCAGCGCTTGACGCATGACCAAATACAGAAGTATTATCTTCGCCCATAGCGCGATAAATCAAATGAACGCGATTATTTATATAAACAGCCCCGGGATTAAAGGTTGCTTTTGCTTCCCATGGATGATCTTTTATAGGGGAAATAATCGGATTTTCTTTTGCTCTTTCAAGCAATATTTGAAATTTGTTTTTATTTTCTTCAAATGTTTCTTTTGTAAAATCTATAACATCTTTTAATTTTGTGGAAGCAACGCAACAAGTAGTGTCAGTTGCTCCATAATAAATATCCAACTTTCCATTTTTTTCCAAAACGCCAGAAGGAAAAATGATTTTAGGTTGAATTCCATAAATTTCATATTCTTCTTGCGGTGTCATAAGTGGTAAATTGCTACGCGCGATAATTTTTGTCGGGTCGTTTAAATCTAATAAAACTGATTCAATTGTGAAAAGCGGTTTTCCTTCGCGATATCCTCTTATATAAGAAATTAAAATGAGCCAACCTTCCTTTGTTTTTATTGGAGCAGATCCTAATTCTATTTGATCATTTGGATTTTTTAAAAGATTTAACGAGTTTTCGCCAATTTTCTTTTCCCATTCTTTCCAAAATGATTCAGACCAAATATCTTCTTTTTTATCAAATGAAGCTATTGCTATTGTTGCTGGCGGTATATCTGTGTGATATGTCAGTATTGCGTATATTTTTCCATTTATTCTTTCTCCAAAAAGAGCCATTGCTTTCGCGTTAAATGGAGTTACAAGATGTTTTTCTTTTATTGTTTTTAAATTATCGCTTATGGCAAGCCCTACTTTAATAGAATCAGAAGTGAATGGATAACTTGATAACGCGGTGTAAAATATATAATATTCATTTTCAAAAAATGTAACGCGCGGATCTTCAACTCCAAATCTTTCCCATTGTTCGTTTGGAATAATAAAAGGAGATCTTTCTTTAAAGTGGAGTCCATCGGAACTTTTTGCTATTCCAATTTCAGAAAGACTTAATTGCGCGCCTGCTTCTGTGTGATAATGAGGGAAAGATAAAGCTCTATAAACTAAATATATATTTTTACCTACTCTAATTGGGCAGCCGTTAAAAGTCGCTTTTGCTTCCCAGTATTGATTTGAATCTGGTTTTAAAATCGGATTGCCAGAATATCTTTTTATAGAAATCATAAGAAATTACTTTGATATTTTTTTCTTTACGGTTTTTACTTTTTTGTTTTTTATTATATTTTCAAGAAGATCATTTAAATTAATTTTAGCAACACAACTTACACGATCTGCCGCGCCATAATAAATCAATAAATCATCGTTTAACACTACGGCTCCGCAACTGTAAATTATATTATCATTATAACCATGAACTTCATACCATTCCACTGGTTCAATTATTGGATTTTTTGATCTGGCTATTATTTTTTCTGGATTTTTATAATCAAGAATCATTGCTCCTATTGCATAACCATATTTTTCAGATGAAGCATGATAAATTACAAGCCAACCATATTTTGTTTTAATAGGCGAAGGACCAATTCCTCTTATATTTTTTTCCCAACCATCTTTAATATCGGTTTTTCCATAAAAACTTTTAATATATTTATTTTCTTCAAAATTTAAATTATCAAGATATTCAATTGAAATTTTTGGCGATATGCTGTGCAATATGGCGTATTTTCCATTTATTTTTTCAGGAAATAACGCCCAATTTTTATGAGTTTCGTTTGGTGGGGAAATAATTTTAAATTGAGACCAATTCCATCTTTTATCGCAAAAATCCTTTTTTGAAATTGACATAAATCCTATGCGTGGCAATGAATTTCTATAAAGTATAGTAAATAAAATATATATTGAATTTTCAATAATCGTCATTCTTGGATCTTCAACTCCAAACAAACTTCCACCTGACAAATAAATTTTTAATAATGGCTTTGCGCTATTATTATTATCAACAATAGAAAATACAGGATCTTTTGATCTTTCGTTTATTTCTTCTCCATTATAACTTGCGGCGTATCCAAAACGAGAAATGCCATCATCGCCGATTGAGCGATATAAAAAATGAATTTTTCCGTCTATAAGTATTGCGGTAGGATTGAATGTTTGATTTGATTCCCAATAATTTTCACCAATAGGGGATATTATAGGATTATTTTCAGATCTCAAAAGTTTAATGCCCTCTTTAGTTATTTCTTTTTTTGAAACAACTTTTTTTATTTGAGGTTTTTGTTTTGCTGTTGCTTTTTTCTTTTTACCCGGTTTTGATTTTTTTGAAACTTTTTTTAGAATAGCTTCTTTTTTAAGAGTTTTTTTAATTACTTTCTTTTTTGTTTCTTTATTTTTTATATTTTTTTTATAAACCATTAAAATAATATTTATGCCATTTTATAATTTAATATTATGTATAAAAGAATATATACTATAGCGAGTATTATTATTACACCTAAAAGAACTCCATCTAAAACAGTTTTCCAATTTAATTTATTTGAAAAAAACTCATCATTTTTTTTCATAATATTAATTATAACATATTTTAATAAGTAAAGTTAATATCTGAATTTTAGGCATAGATGTTTTATAACCAGGTCAAACCTGGGACCATCTCCTTACGGCTGGCAGCGAAGTGAAAATAAAAATGAATTAGTTCCGCGCAGTGTGCCCCACCAGGATTCGAACCTGGGACCATCTCCTTACGGCTGGCAGCGAAGTGAAAATAAAAATGAATTAGTTCCGCGCAGTGTGCCCCCACCAGGATTTGAACCTGGGACAATCTCCTTACGGCTGGCAGCGAAGTGAAAATAAAAACGAATTAGTTCCGCGCAGTGTGCCCCCACCAGGATTCGAACCTGGGACAATCTCCTTACGGCTGGCAGCGAAGTGAAAATAAAAATGAATTAGTTCCGTGCAGTGTGCCCCACCAGGATTCGAACCTGGGACCATCTCCTTACGGCTGGCAGCGAAGTGAAAATAAAAACGAATTAGTTCCGTGCAGTGTGCCCCCACCAGGATTCGAACCTGGGACAATCTCCTTACGGCTGGCAGCGAAGTGAAAATAAAAATGAATTAGTTCCGCGCAGTGTGCCCCCACCAGGATTTGAACCTGGGACCATCTCCTTAAAAGGGAGCTGCTCTACCAACTGAGCTATAGGGGCACACTACACATAACGTAACAATTCATTTTTATTTTTAATGAGCGAACCAGCGGGCGAGCTTGCTCGCTAAAGGGAGCTGCTCTACCAACTGAGCTATAGGGGCACACTACACATAACGTAACAATTCATTTTTATTTTTAATGAGCGAACCAGCGGGCGAGCTTGCTCGCTAAAGGGAGCTGCTCTACCAACTGAGCTATAGGGGCACATGTATTTTCAACGAGCGAACTAAAAGGAAAATTCTTATTTTCCAGAGGGAGCTACGCTATGATTTAATCTGCAACTCTATAAATTATTATATAACATAAATTTAAATTTTCAACTAGTTTCATTTTATACGCCAAAAAGTTTGTTTAATTTTTATTTAAAATAGATTATAATAAAAAAATGGCAGAAGAAAATATTCCAATTCAAAATAATATTCCAGTTTATAATCAAGAAATTACTCCAGTTGAAGAGCAACAAAATAAACAAAATTTAACCTGTCCAGTTTGTCATCAGCCAGTGCTTGAAGAATGGTATTTTTGTCCTAATTGCGGAACTAAATTAAAAGAACCTCCGCTTTCAATAACGATTAGTTCTCAGCTTTCTCTATATATTATGAGTATAATAACTCCGCTTTTTATGTTTTTAACGATTGGTTCTTGGAAAGGTTGGAAATATTTTAAATCAAGCGACCCTCGCGCAAAAAAAATTGGAATTATTTCAATTATAATTATGGTGTTATCTACTATAATTTTAATTTGGTTAACTGTTTATTTCACAGAACAAAGTATGAAAGGAATTAATTCCTTAACAAGCGGAATTTTGAGCGGATCGGGCAATCTTAATGGTTTATAAAATATAAAAATTTTTATAAAAAAATATTTTTTATATTTTATTATTAAACTTGAATTTAAAAATAAAATAGCTCATAATTCAATTGTTTTTTAATTGCCGGATCGTCTAATGGTAGGACATCGCCCTCTGGAGGCGAGTATCTTGGTTCGAATCCAGGTCCGGCAGCCAATATAATAGATAATAAATTATCTAAAGTTGAACTCCGATATAAAATGAAATCTTTTTTCATTTGCGAAGTGAGACTTCCCAAATATGCTTTATTCTGTTTTTTACAGTCCGCTAAGTTTATACATTATTTGCTAGTTTTTATAATGTAGCGTATGATTTAAATATGAATAAATTTAGGAAACCTCATGGTAATGGCATGAGAAATGATAGAGGTGGATTTGGCGGTCGAGATTCGCAAAGACATAGTTTTAGAGAATCTTCATCAGCGCGGTTTGGTAATAATAATTTTCGTCGTCCTGATTCTTCGCGCGCAGGTTTTGGTGGCGGACGACGCAGTGGGGAGACGCAACTATTTGATGCCATTTGCAGTAAATGTGGAAACAAATGTCAAGTTCCTTTTCGTCCAACTGGTCAGAAACCTGTTTATTGCAATGCTTGTTTTAGCGAACAGTTAGAAGGATCGCGCGGGAGATTTTCAAATAGAGACAATAGAGATAATCATTCAAGATCTTTTGAACCTCGAATGGAAAATAGAGCAACTGAGAATAATTCAAACGTTGATAGACAAATTGTAACTATTAATTCTAAAATTGATTCTATTTTAGAAATTTTAAAAACAATGTCGCAGTCATCATTGAATGTTGAAAAGCCAAAAGTTCAACCTTCTATTTCTCAAGACGATTCTTCAAAAAAGAAAATTGTGCGAAAAAAATCAGCGATAAAGAAATAAAAGATTAGTTTTAATCAAAAAATCCCGTCAATGGCGGGATTTTTTGATTGAATAATAAATAAATTATTCTTTTGTTTCTGAATTTTCATCTGATGAATCTGTTTTTGTTTCAGATGTCTCAGGTGTTTCAGTAACTGGATTAACCTCTGATGTTGCTGGACTTTCAGATTCTTGAACTGTAACAGGTTCGGTTTCCGGAGTATCGTTTGCAGGTGTTATTATATCTGTCATAGAAATTTATTTTTTATACGGTGCGCGACTATATTCCGTTTTCCGTTAAGGAATTATAATTGTAACACGCTTATTTCATTTAAAGCAATCAAAATTATTTAAATAAATTTAATAGTAGATTTATGCTATTCTATTTTAATTAAAATTAAACAAAAAATATGCTATAATGAACTTACTATGACACTTCTTATAAAAAACGCGCGAATTTTAGGAGGGGATAGAAAGATTGAAGAGTTATCAGATGTCTTTATTTCAAAAGATCGCATTTCTGCTATAGGAAGTTTTTCAAATAAAACAGCTGCAACAGTTTTAGACGCGCAAGGTTCTTATTTAACTCCAGGTTTTATAAATACTAATTCTGCATCTGATCATTTTTTTACATTATTTGAATATCCAAGTCAGGATGATTTTTTGAAACAAGGTGTAACTACTATTTTGGGTGGAATGTCGGGTTCATCTTTGGCTCCTCTTTTTTATGGAAATCTTAAATCAATAAGAAAGTGGACTGATAATAATAAACTTAATGTAAATTGGAGAACTGTTGATGAATTTTTAAAAGCGTTAGACAAAAATCATATAGGAGTAAATTTTGGAACTATGGTTGGACATGATACGGTAAGAAGAGAAATTATTGGCGATTCTTTGCGTAATATTACAAAAAACGAATTTGATGTATTTTCAAATATTTTAAAAAATTCATTGAAAGATGGCGCTTTTGGATTTTCAACTGGATTAAATTATGTTCACGAAAGAGGAACTCCGTATTCTGAAATAAAATCTTTGTCTGAAAATGTTATAAAAAATAAATCTGTATACGCGACGACTTTAAGAGATTCTGTTAGTCTTTTAGATTCTATTAATGAAGTTATAAAACTTGCAAAAGAAACAGGTGTTACCATTGTCATAAATGACTTTATACCTATTATTGGACAAGAAAAAGAATACGAACGCGCATTAGAGACTATTGAAAATATTCCGAAAGATTTAAATATATATTTTGATATCAGTTTTTCTGATAGAATGCTTATTCCATTTTATAAATTTCTTCCGATTTGGGCGCAGACTGGAGGTTGGGAAGTAATGTTGCAAAATATAAAAGATGAATGGTATTTCAAAAAAGTTGCCAAGGAAATGCCTTATATTGATGAAAATAATTTTATAGTGGCGCAAGCTCCAGAAAACGATTTTCTTGTTTCAAAAAAACTTAGCGAGATAAAAGAAATGTACGAACTTAAAGATCCTCGCGAAGCTTTGTTGCATTTTATGATAGCTATGGATTTGCGTGGTGTTGCTTTATATAAAAATGTTAACGAGGAATTATTGATAAAAGCTATTAAAAGCGATAAAAGTTTAATAGCGTCTGACACTCCAAGTTTCAAAGAGACAAAAAAGGAAAGGAAACTTAGATTTGAAGAAATGGGCAATGCGTTTACAAAATTTATTTTTGGAGCTGAAAAAGAAGGCGCGCAAGAACTTGAAAAAGCTGTTGAAAAGGTTACAAAAACACCAGCAAAAATTTTTAATATTTCCGAACGCGGAGTTATTAAGGAAGGCAATTTTGCTGATTTTGTTTGTTTCAAGGATGGTGTGATAAAATTTGTTATTGTAAACGGGAAAGTTGTCGTTAAGGGCGGAGAATTTCAAAATATTTTATCAGGAGTCGCGATTAGACATAAAATCTCATAATAATTTTATAAAAAATGAAGAAAAAGACAGGTCATGCGCCAGATACTTTATTAATGATAACGATAATAATTCTTACCATTTTTGGGCTTGTTATGTTATCTTCAGCTTCTTCAGATCTTGGCAAAATGCAGTTTAATGACAGTTATTATTATATAAAACATCAAATTACATTTGGTTTATCTATTGGAATTATTGGATTTTTATTTGGATACTTTATTTATTATCAAAGGTTAAAGAAAATAATTTTCCCAGCTCTTTTAGTCAGCATTTTTTTTCTTGCTTTAGTCTTTACAAAGTTTGGATCTTTGGTAAATAACACAAATAGATGGCTAAAATTTGGTTTTCTCAGTTTTCAACCAGCTGAGCTTATGAAGTTAACATATATAACATATCTTTCCGCTTGGCTAAGTAATGTAAAAATCAAAAGAGAAAGTAATTTTCAAGAAGGATTTATTCCATTTTTGATTATTTCTGGAATTATCGCAGTGCTTTTATTGCTTCAACCAGCAACCAGCATAGTTGCTATCATTCTATTATCTGGCCTAATTATGTATTTTATAAGCGGAACAAAATTAAAATATCTCTTGTTTATATTTTTAATAGTGATCATAGTTTTTGGAGCTTTCATTTTAGTGACTCCATATCGTCTCTCTAGAATAACAAGTTTTTTGCATCAAAATAATAATGTTCAGGCGCAAAATTTCCAACTTAATCAAGCGCTTATCGCTATTGGATCTGGCGGTGTTTGGGGCGTTGGTTATGGTGGATCGGCAACTAAAGCTTCTTATTTGCCAGCTCCAATAGACGATTCAATTTTTGCTATAATCGGAGAAGAGCTTGGTTTCATTGGAGCTTCTATTGTTATAATATTATTTGCTTTTCTTGTTTTTCGGCTTTTTTATCTTGCTTTTAAAACAGGTGATCGTTTTGGAAAATTATATTTGATTGGATTTGGCTCTGTTGTTGGCATTCAGGCATTTGTGAATATGGCGTCAATTTCTGGTATAATTCCATTAACAGGAGTGCCTTTGCCGTTTATAAGTTATGGAGGCACATCGCTTGCAGTATTTTTAACCATGAGCGGTATAGCTCTTAATATCACAAAATATATTTAAAATGTCTAAAAAAATTAGAATAGTTTTAACTGGTGGCGGAAGCGGGGGACACATTTATCCCTTGCTTGCAGTTGCGGAAGATATTAGAAATTGGGCTAATGATTATAAAAAAGATGTTGAGATAACTTATATGGGGCCAAAAGATAATCATTCTCTCATCTTTGTTCAGAAAGGTTTTGATATTTCGCATATTGTTTCTGGAAAAATAAGAAGATATTTTTCTTTTCAAAATTTTCTTGATATTCCAAAACTTTTTATAGGTTTTTTTGACGCGCTCATAAAACTTTATTTTATTATGCCTGATGCAGTTTTTTCAAAAGGAGGAACTGGAGCTTTCCCAGTTGTTTTAGCCGCAAGTTTTTATCGTATTCCTATAATCATTCATGAATCTGACGCAAGACCTGGTTTAACAAATTTAGTTTCTTCTTATTTTGCAAAAAAGATATTTGTAAGTTTTCCTTCTGTTACAAAATATTTTAATCCTAATAAGACAGAAGTTACTGGAACTCCTGTTCGCGAGGAACTTTTACAAAATAGAACCACAAAAGAAGCTGCAAGAGAGATGATTGGTTTTGCATCGTCATCTCCATTAATTTTTATTTATGGCGGATCTCAGGGTTCTAAAAGAATAAATAATATTATTTTAGAAAATTTAAAAGATTTATTAGAAATTTCTCAAATAATTCATCAAACAGGCGAATTAAATTTTAATGAAGTTCAAAAAATTTCAAATGCAATTTTGCTTGAAACTCCTTTTGATAATCGTTATGAAGTCGTTCCATATTTAACTGACGACTTGCGTTCGGTTTTTGACGCCTGCGATTTAGTAATAGGACGAGCTGGAAGCGCTACAATTTTTGAAATTGCCGCATTTGGAAAAGCTTCAATTTTAATTCCATTAAAAGAATCGGCAAACGATCATCAAAAAGAAAACGCTTACGCTTTTGCGCAAAATGGCGCTTCAATTATTCTTGAAGAAGATAATCTTTTTTCTCAAATTTTTATGAACGAGATAAAGAAAATCATTTTAAATGAAAATATTCGGATAAAGATGGAAAACTCAGCCAAGCAATTTTTTATGCCAGACGCAACCGACAAAATATCTGAAGGAATTTTAAAAATAGCGCTTAAAAAAGACAAATAAAATAAATCTTATTCGTATCTTAGTGATTCTATAGGGCTTTTTCTTGCAGCTTGTCGCGCTGGATAAATTCCAAAAGCGAGACCACAGATTGTTGAAACGGAAATTGCAATCAAAACTGCTGATATTGGAAACGCGAACACCCATCCCGCGATTATATGCGTAACCACAAACCATGCTCCAAAAACAAAAACAGCGCCAAGCAATATGCCAATAACACCACCAATAAACGTGAGCATTGTAGCTTCTATAAGAAATTGTTGAAGAATATCATTCTCAGTCGCGCCAACCGCTTTGCGAAGTCCTATTTCCCTCGTGCGTTCAGTGACTGAAACGAGCATTATATTCATAATGCCAATACCGCCGACTATAAGCGATATTGAAGCAATTGCCGCAAGGAATATAGTTAAAACAGAAGTTATATTTCCAAGCAATGAAAGAATGTCCTGTTGAGTTTCTATTGTAAAGTCATCTTTATTTGCGTTTGTGATGCCATGATTTTGTTCCAAAATAGATTCAATGCGCGATTTTACAAATGAAATATTATAGTTAGGATTAGCTGATACAAAAATCATATTAAAATAAGTTATGCCAAGCATTTCGCTTTGAGCGACTGTAATTGGAACGATAACTAAATCGTCTTGATTGACTCCGCCAACTCCAGTTCCTTTTGGCGGCAAAACTCCAATAATTTTTAATGTGGTATTTTTTAAACGAATATTTTGTCCGATTGGATTTACATTTAAACCGAAAAGATTTTTTGCGAGATCTGATCCAATAACAGCGACGTGATTGTATGCGTCAACATCTTGAGATGTAAATGAACGCCCGCTTGCCACCGTGAAATTTCTTACTGGGAAAAAGTTTGCGGTTGTTCCTTGATATGTGACAGTTATGTCATTATCTCCATAAACTGCATCAGCTTGTCCGCTTACAAGAGGAACAACATCTGAAATAGATGGATCTCTTTGAAGCGCTGAAACATCTTGTTGCACTAAGCTTTTTATAATTATGCCTTGCGAAGCTGCGGGGGATTGAAAACGACCATTATTGCTTCCTCCTGGAATAATAAAAACAAGATTTGAACCAACGCCTTGCACTTGATTTAAAATATAATCTTGCGCTGATTGTCCAATAGACATTAAAATAATAACTGACGCGATTCCAATCACAATGCCAAGCATTGTAAGTACAGATCTTGTTTTCCCGTGAAGTAAACTTGTTGTTGCTGCTTTGAAAGAATCTCTAATATACATTTTAAAATTTTATTTGAAAAATTGATCTTTTGATTTTCTTCGCGACTTTATTGGTTCATCGCTTTCAATAATACCATCTTTAAGACGAATAATTCTTTGCGCAAATTCAGCTGTGTAAGTTTCGTGTGTAACAAGAATTATCGTGTTTCCTTCATTGTTTAATTTTTCCAATATTTCCATAATTTGCGCGCCAGAAACAGAATCAAGATTTCCAGTTGGTTCGTCGGCAAAGATGACGCTTGGTTTATTAACAAGCGCGCGCGCTATTGCAACTCTTTGTTTTTGTCCGCCAGAAAGTTTGCTAGCTTCGCTCCACATTTTTTCTTCAAGTCCGACAGATTTTATTGCTTCTTCAATCATTCCTTTTCTTTTTCCAACTGGAACATTCTCAGCATATAAAAGAGGAATCTCAACATTTTCATAAACAGAAAGGCGAGAAAGAAGATTAAATGATTGAAATACAAATCCCATTTTCTCGTTTCTCACTCGCGCCAACTCGCGATCAGACATTTCATCAATGCTTTTTCCCAAAAAAGTGTAAGTGCCGCCAGTTGGACGATCAAGAAAACTTAAAATTTGAACAAGTGTTGATTTTCCAGAGCCGGATGGTCCAATAATAGAAACAAAGTCGCCTTCATTAATCAAAAACGAGACGCCACGCAAAGCTGAAGTGACTATTCCATCATCTTCATAATCTTTTTTTAAATTTTTAACATCGATTTGAGCCATAAAATATAAGAAATTTATTTAAGTCCTATATTTATAATTTTTTCATTTTCTGTCGCTCCGGAAATAATTTCAACATTTCCATTTTGATCTGAGATGCCCAATGTAACTGGATTTTGAATTATTTTGTCGTTAGATCCAAGTGTTTCAACAAAAGTTCCGCTTGTATTTTGCAATACTGCGTATTGCGGAACGATTAAAACATTATTTTTTGTTTTAGTTGCAATTGCTAAGTTTACAGTAAGTCCGCTTTTCAAGCGATTATCATTTTTATCAAACGCTACTTTTATTTGATAGTTCACAACTCCAGAAGTAACTGTCTCTGCCGGATTTATGTAAAATATTTTTCCTGTAAATGTTTCATTTGGAAAAGCGTCAATAGTCATTGATACTGCGTCGTTTAACGCTATTTTTCCAATGTCAACTTCTGGAATATAAGAATCAACTTCTAATGAGTTAGGGACAATCATAGATACAAGCGATATTCCTGGCGTGACAACTTCTCCAACTCTTGCGTCTTGTCTTGTGATAACACCGCTCATAGGAGCAATTATTGAAGAATTTTGAATATTTGCCTCAATTGCTTGAACATTAGCTTGCGCTTGTTTAACGTTTGCTTTTTGCGCGTCAATTTCTTCTTGCGTTGAACCTGCAAGCGTAACATTAAGGTTTGCTTCAGCTTGCGCAACAGCTATTTTTGCCGATGCAATATTTTGAACAAGCGTGTTTATATTTGTTATAGAAGAATTTATTTCATTGAGACCAGTTGTAATATTTGTCTTATATGTTGTTTCAAGGGCAGGGGACATATTGGTTGTGTTAACAAGCGCGTCAAGTCCTGTTAAAAGAAGTTTTTTAATTGTTGAAAGATAATTAAGAGCGTTTTGAATTGTTGTGTCAGCAGTTGACGATGATATATTTTTATTTTGATTTTGCCATTTATTAAGAATTGCGCTTGCTTCTATTCTTTCTGAAATAAAATTATTAACTATTTGTGAATCATTTATTGTAAAAGACACTTGAGGATTATTTGTTTCTGGGTTTATAAAAAATGCGTTTAATTGATTTCTAACCGCATCATTTGCGTTTGTATAAGAGTCAGATATAACGTTTGAAACATTTGAATAAAGATTTTGCAATGTTTGATTTGCCGCATTAACAGCTGATTGCGAAACTGCGATATTTTGCGGGGTCGCTCCCGCTTCAAGATTTTTCAATGTGGCAGTCTGCGAATCAACATTTGCATTAGCTTGCGCAAGTTGCGCTTCAAGTTGATTTGTATTTAAATCAGCGATTACAGAACCTTTTTGAACATAATCTCCTTCATTATAAAAAACATCGGCAATCGTTCCACTATTTTGAAAACCTAAATCAACGCTTTTTGTGCTAGTGACATTTCCAGTAACATTAACTACTTCAGTTATTGTTCCGCGTTGCACGGTCACAAATTGATAAATTGTTTTATGAGATTTTGAAACAAATATCCATACGCCGATTATTATAATTATAATAAGAGTGAATATAAATATTTTTGATTTAAAAAATTTGAAAGTTTTTTTAGTCATTTTTTTAATATTATTTTTTTATCATTTTTCTAACTAAATTTATATTTTTTGTAAAACTCTTCGCTATTGCTTCAAATTCTGAAGACTTTATAATAGCGAGAGAATTTTTATGAGCCATCATAACAATAAGTTTTTCTCCCTTTTTAAGTTTCAATAAATTGCGCGCTTCTAATGGAATGACAATTTGTCCCTTTTTGCCAATCGTTGCAATTCCTATTATTTTTTTTGACGATTTCATTTTTTTATCATAACATAAGATAAAATATATTAAAAGTAGGAAAAGTAGGATTTGAAACATTTTATATATATTTATATAATTTAAAAAATAAAAATGGAACACATTATAAAAGTTGAAAATCTTATAAAGATATTTGATCATATAAACGCAGTTGATGATATTTCTTTTGATGTTTTAAAAGGGGAGATATTCGCATTTTTAGGTCCTAATGGCGCTGGCAAGACCACGACAATTAAAATGTTGACAACTCTTTTAAAACCTACAAGCGGAAAAATATTATTAGATGGAGAAGATGTTGTAAAAAATCAAAAACTGGCAAGGGAATCTTTTGGCATAGTATTCCAAGATCCAAGTTTAGACGATGAGCTTACCGCGTGGGAAAATATGGAATTTCATGGAGTTTTATATCATATTCCAAAAGCTGATCGCAGACAAAGAATTGAAAGTTTGATGAAATTCGTTGAACTATGGGACAGAAAAGACGCTTTGGTAAAAACTTTTTCAGGCGGTATGAAAAGAAGACTTGAAATTGCGCGCGGACTTTTGCATCATCCAAAAATAATTTTTCTTGACGAACCAACAACCGGACTTGATCCTCAAACGCGAAATCATGTTTGGACATACATAAAAGATTTAAATGAAAAAGAAAAAATTACAGTATTTTTTACAACTCACTATATTGAAGAGGCTGAAAACATAGCTACTCGCGTTGCGATTATGGATAATGGAAAAATTGTCGCAATCGGAACGCCTCAAGAATTAAAAGACAAAACAGGTGGAAAAACACTTGAAGATGTTTTTATAACATTGACTGGAAACGAAATAAGAAAAGAATCTGCTGACACTTTTAGTAAAATGAGAATAAGAAGAAATATTCATAGATAAATTTAAAAATAAAAAAATGAACTCAGTAATTTATATTCTTTGGTTAAGACAATTAAAAAGATATTTTCGTTCAACGCCGAGAATGATAGGATCAATAGGACAACCGCTTCTTTTTCTTTTGGCGTTAGGTTTTGGATTCGGACCTATTTATCAAAAAGCTGGCGGAGGAAATTATATTCAATTTTTAGCTCCTGGAGTTATCGCGATGGGAATTCTTTTTACAGGAATGTTTATGGGAATTGAAATTATTTGGGATAGGCAATTTGGATTTTTAAAAGAGACATTAGTCGCGCCAGTTTCAAGATTGTCAATTATGATAGGCAGAACGCTTGGGGGCGCGACAGTTGCTATAATGCAAGGCATAGTAGTTTTTCTTATATCTTTGCTTATAGGATTTCATCCAGATTGGCAAAATGTTTGGATAGGTTTTATTTTTATGATTTTAATCGGCGTGTTTTTCACAGGACTCGGAACTGCAATCGCTTCGCTTTTAGATGATATGCAGGCGTTTCCGCTAATAACTAATTTTGTGGTTATGCCTTTATTTTTCTTATCAGGATCTTTGTTTCCGCTCGCGGGATTGTCTAAAATAATTTCATTTATAGCGCAAATAGATCCTTTGTCTTATGGAATTGATGGAATGAGGGGCGCTTTTACGCAAAACATATTCTTTGGTTACTTTACAGATTTTTCAGTTTTAATAATTTCAACAATATTAATTTTATCAATTGGAGCTTATTTCTTTTCAAAAGTGGAAATATAATTTAAAAAGAATTATAATTAAATTATGAAAATTAAATGGAATAATGTTACTTGGTATTCAAAAGTAGTAGCTATATTATTTTTATTAATATTTCCAGTAATTGCGTTTTTTCTAGGCAAAAAACTTGGATATATTGAAGGTTTTGTAAATGGTCAGACATCTGCTAATCCAATTCAATCATATTTGATTTCTAATAACAACGAATATTATAAAGATATCTCTTCTTGGCAAACCGATCAAAATAATAGCGGATGGAGCATCTCTTATCCAGTTGAATTTGACGCAAACGATAACCATTCAAAAACTCCTATTCAAAACTGGAGACAAGGAAATTCATCAGATGTTGGCTTTCAACCATTTACATTAAATATTTCAAGACTTTTTGAACCGCAAACGAATTTTCAAGGAGCGACTTTGACAGTTGGTTTTAGCTCTAAACCAAAAGCTGTTTCTCAATGTCTTGTTTACGAAAACAATAATAGCGAACCTCAAAATGTTACTTCAACAAAAACAATAAATGGAATTGATTTTACAGTTTTTCCATTGACAGATGCTGGCGCTGGCAACATTTATCAAACAACAAGTTATAGAACCATTCACAATGGTGAATGTTTCGCTATTGAATATACAATTCATTCAACAGAACTTGGAAATTATCCAGCGGAATACAAACTTCAACAATTTGATAAAAATAAATTAGACGATGTTTTAAATCTCATAATCAGCACGTTTAAATTCAATAAATAAATATGGCAAAAAATCGTTTAAAAAGAAATAGATTAATAACTGTTATAGTCGTGGCTTTTATGATTTTTTCAATGATTTTATTTACCATAGCGGGAGTTATTTCTTCTTTTGGAAACGGATCGCAAAATCAACAATCTAATACAGATACAAATAATCAAATGCCTCAAAAATAGATAAGTATCCCGAAGTCTCTCTTCGTCTGCGAAGGTATTTTCCCCGAAGTCTCTTTTTGCTTCCGAAGTCTCTCTTCGTCAGCGAAGTGAGACTTCATAAATATGTATTTGTCCTTTTTTAGTTTTTCAGAGGAATCTTTTTCGAATTCTCTCTTTTCCCCCGAAGTCTCCCTTTATTCCCCGAATTCTCTCTTCGTTTTCTGAAGTCTCTCTTCGTCTGCGAAGTGAGACTTCATTTTCCATTTTGAGATTTGAATGTTAAACTCTTTAATTAGTTAACTCAATAATTCTTTAATCGGTCATCTGTCATATAGAAATTTTCTAATAAATCTGATATCATTCAAATATGGCAGATGAAAAGAATAATCAAGTTAGAGTTCGCATGGCGCCTAGTCCTACAGGTCCGCTTCATATTGGCGGAGTAAGAACCACGCTGTTTAATTGGCTTTTTGCAAAACAAAATAACGGTGTTTTTGTATTAAGAATTGAAGATACAGACAAAGAAAGATCTAAAAAAGAATATGAAAATTCAATTTTAGAAGGTTTTAAGTGGATTAATCTTGATTGGGATGAAGGTCCAGATATTTCAGATCCAAAAAAATATTTAGGATCTTATGGCCCTTATAGACAAAGCGAAAGAGCTGAAATATATAAAAATTATTTACAAAAATTATTGGATGATGGAAACGCCTATTATTGCTATTGTTCAAAAGAAGATTTAGAGATTGAAAAACAAGATATGGCAAGCAGGGGATTGCCTCCAAAATATAGCGGTCATTGCAGAAATTTAAAAACTCCGCCAGAAGGAAAGACTCCGCAAGTTATTCGTTTCAAAGTTCCAAGCAATACAAAAGTTGAATTTAAAGATATGATTCGCGGAAATATTTCTTTTGACGCGGATCTTTTTGGAGATTTTATTATTGCAAAAGATTTAGATACTCCTCTTTATAATTTTGCAGTAGTTGTTGATGACGCTAAAATGGAAATTACGCATGTTATTCGCGGAGAAGATCATATTTCAAACACGCCGAAGCAAATTCTTATGCAAAAAGCTCTTGGTTTTAAGGAGCCAATATACGCTCACATACCACTCATTTTAAATCCTGATAAAAGCAAGATGTCAAAAAGATTTAGCGATGTTGCTTTTTCAAATTATATTAAAAATGGATATTTGCCAGACGCTTTATTTAATTTCATCGCATTTTTAGGTTGGCATCCCAAAGGCAATGATGAAGTTTTATCAAGAGAAGAAATAATAAAACAATTTGATATTTCAAAAGTTCAAAAAGCTGGAGCTGTATTTAATATAGAAAAATTAAATTGGTTAAATAAAGAATATATGAAAAAAATGACAGATGCTGAAATTGCGGAAAAAGCTCGCCATTTTTTTGAAGAGGAAAAAATAAATTACGATGAAAATCGTCTTGTAAAATTAATATCGCTTTTGCGTTCGCGAGTTACAACTTTAAAAGATTTTGTTGAACTTGGCAGATTTTTCTTTGAACTTTCTGACTATGATCCAACGCTTTTAATGTGGGAAGACGCAAAAAAGAAAGACACTCTTGAAATCCTAAAAGAAGCCTTAACTGAGTTAGGTTCTATTCCAGAAAATGATTTTAATAAAGAGAATATCTCATCTAAATTTGAAAAAATGACAGAAGCGAAGAAGAAAGGGGAAGTTTTTTGGCCATTGCGCGTTGCTGTATCAGGGATGGTTTCTTCGCCAGATCCAGTTTATATTATAGAAGCGCTTTCAAAAGATGAATCATTAAAAAGAATTGAACTCGCCATTAAAAAACTTGAAAACAATTAATTTGATTATTAGAGTTGAACTATGAATTTTTAATTCCAGAAGTCTCACTTTGCGGACGAATAAAAAGAGAAAGAATAAGAATAAGACGAATACATCTTTGTGAAGTCTCACTTCGAAGACGAAGAGAGACTTCGGAGACAGGGAAATTTCGGAAGCAAAGAGAGACTTCGGGGACAGGGAGAAAATTCGGGGAAAAAGACTTCGGACAAATTCATATTTGGGAAGTCTCACTTCGAAGACGAAGAGAGAATTCGGGAAAATACCATTGTGGACCAAGAAAGACCTCTAATTCGTTAGTTCGTTAACTCTATAAAACTTTCACATCTATTAAATTTTACTTAAATATGTTATTATTAAAAGAAATTTAAATAACAAAATAATGCGTTATAAAAATAAGTTTTTTGCAAAAAAATTATTGTTCGCAATTTTATCTATAGTTATCTTTGCTGTAACGTATAATTATGTTTTTGCTTATGAGATAAACGCAACGAATCAAGTTTCTGGAACTTCTTCAGCAAACCAGATTCAACAAACTAAAATTCCTCCAATTAATTTAGATTGGATAGGTAATTCTATCAATTCAATATCAAAATGGTGGCAAACATCTTCTTATGGCATTACATCGTTCATAACAAATAGTTTTTCTTCAATGAGACAAGTAAACACACAGGTTTCTCATATAACAGTTGGAAATACGAATATAGGAGGCATTTATCAGAATCTTGATAGTTGGCTTTTTGGCGTCGTTGGATTTCATATTACTGGAATTTTCACTGCGCTTATAAGTTTATTTGGTTGGTTATTAAATCTTGCGAAAGAAATTATACTTTGGGCAATATCTTTAATTCATTAAATATATCTTAAATAATTTTTGACATTTAAAAGGCGAGTGATCATATATTTTATCAGATCTCTCAATATATAATAAAAACTTGGTGTTTTGATATATATGTGTCGTAAAATGTATATTGTGCGACAGATAGAATATTGAAAAAGAGGCTTTTCCCTACTTGTTTTTGTAATGATTTTTTATTAAATAAAAATAATTGACAATTTATTTTATAGCTTAAGAGGTGCAATTATTTAATTAATGTGCAATAATATAAATATATGGATAAAGAAAAGGTTTATTTCATTGGTATTGGCGGCGCTGGTATGAGCTCTCTGGCGCGTTACTTTCTTGCTCAAAAATGGGCTGTTTTTGGTTCCGACATCGTTGAGTCTCCAATTACATCTTCTCTTAAAAAAGAAGGCGTAAAGGTTAAAATTGGGCAAAAAAGAGAAAATATTACAAAAGATATATCTATGGTTATTCATAGTCAGGCAGTTAGGCCCGACAATCCTGAATTTAAAGAAGCAATGGCTCTTGGCATAAAAACAATTTCATATCCAAAAGCTGTAGGAGAAATCACAAAAGAATATAAAACAATAACTATCTCCGGAGCTCATGGGAAAAGCACTACGACCGCGCTTGTCTCTCTTATTTTAAAGAAAGCAAAAATGGATCCTACTGTTATAATTGGAGCAAATTTAAAAGAATTCAATTGGAAAAATTTTATTTTAGGAAAAAGCGATTATCTTGTTCTTGAAGCAGATGAATTTGGAAGAGCGTTTCTAAACTACTCCCCTTCAATAGCCATCATAACAAACATAGACAAGGAACATCTTGATACATATAAAAACCTCCCAGATATTAAAAATACATTTTTACAATTTTTATCAAATGTTAAAAGCAATGGAATAGTGATTATCAACAAAGATAATGAAAATTGTTTTCTATTAAAAGAAAGAATAAATAGAATAGCGCAAAAAAATAATTTTAAAGTTATATGGTATTCTCTTGAAGAAAAAGAAAGTGTTTCAAAAATTAGAAATAATTTAAGCATTAGTGGGGATCATAATGTCTCAAACGCGTTAGCTGCATATCATCTTGCGAAATATTTTAACATTAGCGATAAAAATATCTTTTCCGCGCTTTCTTCTTATAATGGCGCTCAACGAAGAATGGAATTTCGCGGAAAATTTGAATTAAAAGATAAAAACACTCCAAAGAAAATTGAATTTTCTGTATATGATGATTACGCGCATCATCCAACTGAAATAAAGACAACACTTAAAGCGTTTAAAGAAAAATTTCCAAAGAACGAACTCGTGTGCGTTTTTCAACCTCATCAAGCAAATCGTTTTTTAATGCTTTACAGAGAATTCCAAGAATCTTTTCTTTACGCAGATGTTTCTATTATCGCGCCAATTTATAAAGTTGCCGGACGAGATGAACTATTAAGAATAAATTCGCAAACATTAGTAAATGAAATAAATAAACATCACAAAGAAAAACAAACTTATTATTTAGACGATCTCAAAAATATTAAAAAAATATTAAAACAAATATTTTTTGATTCAGGAAAGAAAATTGAAAATAAAAAAATGATTTTAGTGATGATGGGCGCTGGAGATATAGTAAATTACACAAAAGACCTTTTAAAGAAAGATCGTGGCGTTAACTAAGAAAATTTTTTGCCCTTATTTTTCTATGATAAGAAATTGCAAATCTATGCGCTTCATCTCTTACTTGTATTATTAAAGATTCGTCTATATTTTTAGGCAAAGTTCCTATTATGTCGTTTCTTTTCCTTTCAGGACCTTTCACAATCCCTATTATCGGAATCTTAATCCCCTTTTTAAAAAGTATTTTTCTTGTCGCGTTTAATTGAGCAAGTCCTCCGTCAACCACTATTAGATTAGGATATTCCCATTTTTTATTTTCTTTCTTATCGTCACTAAACCTTCTTTCAAAAACTTCTTCTAACATTCCTATGTCATTTGGCGTTAAAATGGATTTTATTTTGAATTTTCTATATTCTTTTTTATCTGGAACGATTTTATCTTTTATTATGCCATTTATTCTATTTGAAAAAACTACCATTGAACCAACGGCGGAACTTCCAGAAATATCTGAAATATCATATCCTTCTATGCGATAAAAACGATTTTCGTCGTTGTTTGTTTTAATATTTTGATTTTCTATTTCTGATTCGGAAATTAAAGCGGTGTCTTCTATGTGCTGTAGCGCAAAAAGCTGTCTTTTTATTTTTTCCGCTTTTTCAAATTCAAGTTTTTTGCTCGCTTCTTTCATTTCTGTTGAAAGTTTTTGAATTATTTTTTTCTTTTTTCCTGAAAGAAAAAGTTTCAAATTGTTTATATTCTTTTTATAATCTTCTTTTGATATTGCGTTTACGCAAGTTCCTGGACATAATCCTATTTCATAATCAAAACAAGGACGGGTATATTTGCCATTTTTTTTGGGATCGTGAACGCTCCACATAAAAATTCTTCTTAAAATATTTAACGCTTCTCGCGCGTTTTTTGCGGAAACAAAAGGTCCAAATCTTTTTCCTTTAAAATTATCTTTTCCTCTTGTTAATATAACTTTTGGAAATTCATCTTTTGTTATTTCAATATATAAAAAACTTTTATCATCTTTTTCTTTTATATTAAACGGAGGAAGATGTTTTTTAATTAATTTTGATTCTAATATTAAAGCTTCAAGCGCTGTGTCGGTTAAACGGTATTCTATATTTCTTATTTTATTTACAAGCGCTGAAATTCTTGCGTCATGAGATCTCTCAAAATAACTAGATACGCGACGACGCAAATTAACCGCCTTGCCGATATAAAGTATGCGGTTTTTATCATCTTTCATAATATAAACGCCCGGAGTTTCTGGAAATTTTTTATAGTCAATCATTTCTTTAATAAGATAGCATAAAAAATAAACGTTTTAAACGTCTAACAAATAATTATTAAAAAATAATAAAATTAATCTCCCAAAAGAAGATATACAGCGCATCTTCCTATTTCAGAAAGCACTCCCCCCTCAACAGATTCATTAATCTTATCAAGCGAAACTTTTGATGAACTTCCGCTATAACTTTCTAAATAATCTTCTTGTATATACGCCTGTCTATTGCCTTCTCTGTCGTATATATAATTGTCTTCAAAATAGCCTGCCTTATCTCCGTCTTGATCGTAAATATAATTTCCGCTGATAAAACCGATTTTCTCGGCTCCTCTATAAACATTATTTCCGTCTATTTTTACCATATTTTTTATTTAATTTAATAAATGACCTTTTTATTATTATAACATACATATATTAAAGTTCAATTCCGAACCATCTCTATTCTCTCGCTAATAAGTTTTCCACGAACCCTCTCTTCGTCTTCGAAGGAGTTTTTCCCCGAAGTCTCTCTTCGTCCGCGAAGTGAGACTTCCCAAAGATGTATTTGTCCCTCTGCTTCCAAAGTCTTTTTATTTCCGAACTCTCTCTTCGTCTGCGAAGTGAGACTTCCTAATATGTATTTGTCCTTCTCTTTCTTTCTTTCTCCGTCACCGAAGTCTCTCTTCTCTGTCATTCCCGTCCCCGTCTTCACGAGGATAAACTCCGGCGGGAATCCAAGCTTTTAATCCCTGCTTTGTTTTCTTATTTGTCCCAAGTCTTTTCTCCGAAGTCTCTCTTCTCTTTCCGAATGGTTTTTCCCCGAAGTCTCTCTTCGTCTGCGAAGTGAGACTTCGGGGAGCGCAATTCGAAGATAGAGAGAGACCTTGGGAAATTTCCTTTTGAAACGAAGAAAGACTTCTGGATTAATTAATCTTTTAATACTTTTCTTAAATATTCCCCTGTAAAATTATTTGCTTTCATAGCTATTTCTTCTGGCGTGCCTACTGCCATTACTTTTCCGCCTTTTTCTCCGCCTTCTGGACCTAAATCTATAACCCAATCGGCGCTTTTTATAACATCTAAATTATGTTCAATAACAACTATAGTATTTCCCCTATCAACTAATTTTTGCAAAACCGCCAACAATTGCTTCACATCGTCAAAGTGGAGTCCTGTTGTTGGTTCGTCAAGAAGATAAAGTGTGCGACGAGTATCTCTTTTTCCAAGCTCGGCAGATAATTTTATGCGTTGCGCTTCTCCGCCTGAAAGCGTTGTGGCCGATTGCCCAAGTTCAAGATATCCAAGTCCAACTTCTTGAAGAATTGAAAGTTTGTCATAAAGCCATGGAATATCTTTAAAAAATTCAACAGCCTCATCCACAGTCATTTTCAAAACTTCATAAATATTTTTTCCTTTCCCGCTTTTCTTTGAAGAGCCATCTGGAGAATACGTGACTTCAAGCGTTTCGCGATCAAATCTTTTTCCCTTGCAAACATCGCAAGTCACATAAACTGTTGGCAAAAAATGCATCTCAATTGCTATTGTTCCATGTCCTTCGCAATTTTCACATCTTCCTCCGCGAACATTAAAACTAAAACGTCCAGGTTTATAACCGCGAACACGAGCGCCTTCCGTTGCGGCAAATAAATCTCTAATATGACTCCATGCTCCAATATAAGTTGCTGGATTTGAACGAGGAGTTCTTCCTATTGCCGATTGATCAATATTTATTACACGATTTATATATTCAGTTCCAAGTATTGTTTTATTATTTTCTTTTTTATCTTTTATGCGATTAAGTTTATTTGACAACGTGTTGTATAAAACATCATAAACCAAACTGCTTTTACCAGATCCTGAAACGCCAGTAATTGCGACAAATCTTCTAAGCGGAATATCAACATTTATATCTTTTAAATTATTAGCTCTTGCTCCGCGAATTTTTAAATATTCTTGATTATCTGAAACTTTTCTTCTTTGTTCTGGAACTTCAATTGATTTTCTTCCGCTCAAATATTCCAATGTTAATGATTCTTTGTCTGATATTTTTACATCAGGATATGTTTTTGCCTTAGGCGACAATAAATGTTCTGTTGGTCCTTCTGCGACTATGTAACCGCCATTTACACCCGCGCGAGGTCCGATATCAACGAGATAGTCGGAAGATCTTATTGTGTCTTCATCGTGCTCAACAACAATGATAGTGTTTCCAATATCTCTTAATTCTTTTAATGTGTTTATAAGTTTTTCATTATCTCTTTGATGAAGCCCTATTGTTGGTTCGTCTAATATATAAAGCGTTCCAACAAGACGAGATCCTATTTGCGAAGCAAGTCTAATTCTTTGCGCTTCACCTCCTGATAACGTTCCAGCTTTTCTATCAAGCGTTAAATAATCCAAACCGACATCAATCATAAATTTCAATCTGCTTTTAATTTCTCTAAGAGGCGCTTCCGCAATCTCAGTTTCAGATTTATTTTTAAATGTCATTTTTGAGAAAAAGTTATAAGAATCTTCAATAGACATCGCCGTTACTTGATTTATATTTTTATCTTTTATAAGAACATTTAAACTTTCCTCGCGAAGTCTTTTTCCTTTGCAAACAGGGCAAATTTCATCGGACCAAATATCTTTTGTTCCCAAACCGTGACATTCCGGACAAGCTCCATAAGGACTGTTAAAAGAAAACAATCTTGGTTCTATTTCTGGAAAAGAAAATCCATCGTTTGGACATGTAAATTGAGCAGATAAAACTGTTTCTTTGTTTGTTATTACCGAAACAACATTTTTTCCATATTTTAAAGCTGTCTCAACCGCTTCTGAAAGTCTCAAGCGATTTTCCTTTGATGAAAAATCAATTTGCGCAGGCATTCTGTCTATCACAAGTTCAATTGTGTGTTGTTTATATCTTTCAAGTTCAATGCGATCGCGAAGCGAATGAAAAACTCCATCAACGCGAATTTCTGAAAATCCAGCTTTTAAAAAGTCGTAAAGCATTTGATAATATTCCCCTTTTCTTCCTCTCACAACCGGCGCTAAAATTACGATATTTTTTAATTCATTATTATTTTTTGAAATATCAATAATGACATCAACTATTTCTTCGTTTGTCATTTTTTTAATTTCGCTTCCGCAAATTGGACAATATGGTTTTCCAATTCTTGCAAAAAGAACGCGCAAGTAATCATAAATTTCAGTTATCGTCGCGACTATTGATCGCGGATTTGAAGAATGACTTTTTTGATCTATTGAAATTGCTGGCGAAAGACCTTCTATTTCGTCAACATCTGGCTTGTCCAATCTTCCTAAAAATTGTCTTGCGTAAGCCGACAAAGATTCAATATATCTTCTTTGTCCTTCCGCAAAAATAGTATCAAAAGCCAAACTGGATTTTCCCGATCCAGAAAGTCCTGTAAAAACTATCATTTTGTCGCGTGGAAGTTCAATGTTTATATTTTTCAAATTATGTTCACGCGCGCCTTTTATTATGATTTTATTATGTGTCATTTTTTTATTCTTTTTAAAAACTATTTTCTCAAAGTTATTATTTCTCCGTTTTCAATTTTTATAAGTTTTGAAGGTTTTGAAATTAAATCTCCAGCGTCAAGATAAAAATCAACATTGTCTCCAAAATATTTTTTTGCTTCTTTTATGTTTTTTGCGGGCAACTTGTTTGAAATGTTAGCGCTTGGCGCAACTATTGGTCCGACTATTTTTAATAAATTGCGAAGCCATAACTTTTTAGGAAGGCGAAACGCTAAACTATTTTTGTCGCGATGCAAGTAACGAAAAGCTTTTATGTTTGACAAATTTTTATTGTCTAATTCAAAAATAATACTTACCTTTCCCGGCCAGAATTTCATAATTTCATTTTTCATTTCATCGTTTATTTTTATTCCAAATAGTTCTAAATCTTTTATATCTGAAATTAAAATAATCATTGGTTTGTCTTTGTCTCTTTTCCTTATAAAATATAATTTTTCAACATTTTTTATATCAAAAGCTGAACAGACAATACCGTAAATAGTATCTGTTGGCAATACGCCAATTTTTTCATCAACGAGATATTCCGCCACTATTTTGATGGCGTTTTTGTCTTTAATTTTGAGTATCGGCGCAATTTTGCTACTTTTCATTGGATTATAATTTCATCATATTCTACACTAAAAAACAATATATGTCATTAAAGAATACAAAGTCTCTTCCCGTTTCCAAAGTCTCTCTTCGTCTGCGAAGTGAGACTTCACAAGTATGCTTTATTCTGTTTCTTACGGTCAGCTAAGTTTTCCGAAGTCTCTCTTTTCCCCGAAGTCTCTCTTCGTCTTCGAAGTGAGACTTCCTAAATATGTATTTGTCCTGATTTTCCCCCCTCGAAGTGAGACTTCATAATATGTATTTTTCTTCGAAGTCTCTCTTCTCTGTCATTCCCGCGGAGGCGGGAATCCAAGCTTTTAATCCCTGCTTTGTTTTCTTATTTGTCCCAAGTCTTTTTCCCGAAGTCTCTCTTCGTCTGCGAAGTGAGACTTCACAAGTATGTATTTCTCCAGAATTTTCTCTCCGCGAAGTAAGACTTCATAAACATGAATTTATCTTCTTAGAAAATTTAGCCTTTATTAATTAAAGTGAAGTTTTTAAAAAATATTTAAAGTCGCCATTTAATAGGATAAAATTACATAATTTTTCCTATAATTTTAATGTCGTAGAATAAATACGTTTTACTTTACAAATATCCTACCTTTTTTAACCAGTCTTCATTTTCCCATTCCCAAAGTTTTTTTGCGCCAAGAAATGCCTCAAAGTCTTTTTGCCAATAAGGAAATTCTTTTAATTCTATTTCACCATACGGCTCACTCCATTCGTGATCGCAACTTCTCATTCTTGGATTGCCCCATTCTGTTATAATTTTTTCATTTCCTCCTTTTACTCTTTTTTTCGCTCCGCAATGAATGCATTTTTGAACTTGATCAATTCTTAAAATCCAACGCGTTTGAAGATTTGGAAATTCATTTTTTAAAGCATCCATATATGCTGATGTTTGGAGAGAATAATCTCTATAAATAGATTGCGATGTTTTTATATCTAAAACTCCCATTTTTCCACCAATCAAAGCTAAAGCGTCAATAGTTCCCGCATAACGATGATCGTAATTTACAATTCTTCGTTCAACTAATTCTTCTGTTGCGTGAATATCATTTTTTTCAAAAAATTCAATAAAAGATTTTACAGCCGGAGCGATTAATGGATCTATATTTGGTGTTTTTCCAAGAATAATCGCTTCAACCGCTTCGTGAATCATTGTTCCTTCCTTTGCTGATTGTTCTGTAGCATCTTGAGCAGATTTAAAACTTTTTGCTTCTCCATAATATCTATAAAGCGCAGGTTTTGATTTGATTGTGACTATTTTTGTAACGCGCGGATACCAAACGTCATTAATAATATATCCGTTTTCTTCTTTAAACTGATCTATATCTTTATATTCGCTAAACATTATAATATGATAGCATATTTTTATTAAAAAGACATTAAAATCTAAGTTAATATCATGGGAAGTCTTACTTCGTCCGCAAAAGAAAAGATAAAGCATACTTGCGAAGTCTCACTTCGCGGGGAGAGACTTCGGAGACAGAGAGAAAATGCGGGAACAAATACATGTTTATGAAGTCTCACTTCGAAGACGAAGAGAGACTTCGGAGACGGGGAAAATCAGGACGAATACATCTTTGTGAAGTCTCACTTCGAGGACGAAGAGAGACTTCGGGGATGGGGAAAATCAGGACGAATACATCTTTATGAAGTCTCACTTCGCAGACGAAGAGAGGCTTCGGAGAAAAACTCCTTCGCTAACGAAGAGAGACTTCAAAATTTTTTAAAGTATTAATTTAGCTATTTTCAGCTTGCGTTCTATTGGCTTTCTTTCTGTCGTTTTCGTTTAAATATTTTTTTCTGATTCTCACGTTTTGAGGAGTAATTTCAACGAGTTCATCATCGCCGATATAATCTAACGCATCTTCAAGTGAAAGTGTTATTGGAACTTCTAATTGATCTTCAAGACCTTCATTTTTTGCGCGAAAGTTAGTTAATTGTTTTTCGCGCGCAACATGAACCATAACATCTCCTTCTTTTGCGGCTTCTCCAACAACCATTCCTTCATATACTGGAACGCCAGCGCTTATGAAAAGCTTTCCTCTTCCTTGCGCGGTGACAAGTCCATAGTTATTTGAAACGCCTGCTTGTGTTGCGACTATTGAACCATGACTCATTGCTGTTAAGTCTCCCTTATACGGTTCGTAACCAATAAAAATACTATTCATTATTCCAGTGCCCTTGGTTGAAGTCAAAAATCTATTTCTTAAACCGATTAATCCTCGTGTTGGTATTTCAAAATCCATAAACGCAGTTCCTGTTTTTGATTTTTGGTTAGAATTTTCTGTATTAACTAAGTTTGAATTATCTATTCGCATATTTTTCATAACGCCAAGCCTTTTCCCCATCATTTCAATAACTGTTCCTGAATATTCCTCAGGAACTTCAACTGAAACCATTTCAATAGGTTCAAGTTTCTTTCCATCTTTTTCTTTAAAAATAACTTGCGGTTTTGAAACTTCAAGCTCAAAACCTTCTCTTCTCATTTTTTCAATAAGAATTGAAAGATGAAGTTCTCCTCTGCCAGCAACAACCCATTTATCAGTTGAATTTGTTTGCGTTACTGAAAGCGCGACATCAGTTTCAAGTTCTTTTTCAAGTCGTTCTTTTATATTTCTTGAAGTTGTATATTTGCCTTCTTTTCCTCTAAATGGCGAAGTATTAACAGAAAAAGTCATCTTTATAGTCGGTTCGTCAATATTAATTGTTGGAAGCGCTATCGGATTATCAACATCAGCTATAGTTTCCCCTATTGTGACATCTGGTATTCCTCCAATTGCAACTATATCTCCAGCTTCCACAAAATCAGCGTCTACCCTGTTTAATCCGTCAAAAAGCATCAATGATGTTACTTGTTCTTTTTTTATCTCGCCAGAACGAGTTATATGCGCTACTGTCATTCCTTTTTTTAATGTTCCAGAATACAAACGTCCAATTGCCAACTTGCCCTTATAATTATCATAAGCAAGATTCACAGTAAGCATTTGAAGCGGAGCGTCTAAATTAATTTTTGGCGCAGATATATATTTCAAAATAGTTTCAAAAACTGGTTCTATATTTTCCATTTCTTCTAAATTTTTTGTATAACCCGCTTTGCCCTCCCTTGCTGAAGCGTAAATAACTGGAAAATTAATTTGTTCCTCAGACGCATTTAATTCAAAAAATAATTCATAAGTGGCGTCAAGAGCCCATTCTGGTCTTGCGTCAGGTTTATCAATTTTATTTATAATAAGAATAACTTTATGTCCGGCTTCAATAGCTTTTTTCAAAACAAATTTTGTTTGTGGCATAGGACCTTCTTTTGCGTCAACAAGCAAAAGCACACCATCAACCATACGCATAATTCTTTCCACCTCGCCGCCAAAATCAGCATGACCAGGAGTATCAACAATATTTATTTTTGTATTCTTATAAATAATTGAAGCGTTTTTTGAAAAAATTGTAATACCACGCTCTCTTTCAAGTTCGTTTGAATCCATAATCAATTCGCTTTGCGCGCCAAGTTTTAATTTGAAACTCACAGACTGCTTTAAAAGAGCGTCAACAAGAGTTGTTTTTCCATGATCAACGTGAGCTATTATTGCGATATTTCTTAAATCCATATTTTTAAATAATTAAACAAGCGACCTGATTTATGAAATCAATCGCGAAGATAATTTAAAATCAACTATATTATATATAAAAATATAAGAAAATGCAATAGATTGCGCTTCCATAACGTATTTTCGAAGTCTCTCTTTGTTTGAAAAAGTTTTCCCCGAAGTCTCCCCGTACCTAGAAGTCTCTCCCTGCGAAGTGAGACTTCACAATATGTATTTGTCCCAAGTTTTTTCCCCCGAAATCTCTATTCGTCTTAGAAGTGAGACTTCACAAATATGTATTTGTCCTATTCTTATTCTCTGAAGTCTCTCTGTCCTTAAAGTCTCTCTCCGAAATGAGACTTCATAAACATGCTTTAGTCCCCGAAGTCTCTCTTCGTCCGCGAAGTGAGACTTCCCAAGTGTGTATTTGTCCCAAGTCTTCTCCCCGATTTTTTTCCCCGTCCCCGAAGTCTCTCTTCGTCCTCGAAGTGAGACTTCACAAAAATGCTTTATTTTAGTTCCTTATATCGCATTTTTCAATAATAATTGGCGTATGATTAAACTCCATATGCGCTAAATATCCCAAGCCGAAACTTAATAAAATTATTAAAAAGATTATGCAATAAAAAATTATTTCTTTTTTATAGAAAAAATACCAATCTTTTATATCGTCAATTTTTTCTCGCAAATTATTCATATCGCTTTATCGCGAATGATAATATATGGACATTAAAAATATCTAAAATTAAAATCTAAAATATTGTTCCCACTTTTCATAAAGCAATCTTGTTGCTCTTATGTCTCTGACGTTATATTTTGCTATTTCAAGAAACTTTTTATTTTTAAACAATGGACCAACATCGTCTCCAGTAACTCCTTCAGCTTTTGGACTTGGTATTTTAAACGCTCTAGTCCACAAATGCAGACTTCCTTTTTTCTTTGTCGCGCCATAAAAAGTAAGTTGTTCTGCGAGATCAATGTGAAGAGCGTCTGGACGATTTTGATAAAGATATCTTCCATGCATTAAATCTTTTGTCGGACGAACTCCATTTATCGCAGATCTCGCAATAATAAAAGGAATATCAAAAGCTCTTCCGTTAAATGTTATAAAAACTTGATATTTTTCAGCGAGTTCCCAAAATTTACGAAGCATTTCTTCTTCTGTCATTTGTTTAAAAAGTATTCCATCTTCTTCGAGATCTTTATTTTTCTGTCCGGGAGCCTGATAATAAACCGCGCCTTTATTTTTGTAATAGTCAAGAAGTCCTATCGCGACTATTTCACCTGTCAAAGGAGAAAATCCCAATCCATTTTTCAAATCTTGAAGCGCTATTTTATATTCATCTTCAGTGTCAGAATCTTTCTTTATCCAACGAGTAAGATTTTCTTTTGTAGTTTCATCAAGCGATTCAAAATCTTCACCAATGGTTTCAATATCAATAACTAGTTTATTTTCTTGTTCCATATTATTTTAATTATATTTCCGCGCATAAATAAGGTCAATAAAACAGATTCATATTTGCGAAGTCTCTCTTCGTCTTCGAAGTGAGACTTCATAATATGTATTTGTCCAAAGTCTTTTTCCCCATGAATTCTCTCCCCGTCCCCGAAGTCTCTCTCTGCTCCTGAAGTCTCTTTTCTCGCTAAGTGAGACTTCATAAAATTAAAGAATCATAGGATTTAACGAATTTAAAATACAAATCTCAAAATGGAAAATAACAAAAAATGACAGAATTTTATATCTTCTCTATAATAAGAATCGTATTTTGTCCTTGTAGTTTAACGGATAAAACATCTCCCTCCGAAGGAGAAAATGCAGGTTCAATTCCTGCCGAGGGCACATGGAAAATAATGAAAATAGCAACAAATTGCGAGTTATATTTTGATTTTACTACCAAGTAGGAATTGAACAGCGGAGGGGGTCGGGGAACCGCGCTCGGTTCCCCGTGTAGGAAGTTATTCGGAACCGTGGGTTCCGAAAAGTGAACGAAGTGAACGCGTGAAATGTCCTGCCGAGGGCACATGGAAAATAATGAAAATAGCAACAAATTGCGAGCTATATTTTGGTTTCACTACCAAGTAGGAATTGAACAGCGGAGGGGGTCGGGGAACCGCGCTCGGTTCCCCATCTTTGAAGTCTCTCTTCGTCCGCGAAGTGAGACTTCATAATATGTATTTGTCCAAAGTCTTTTTCCCGAAGTCTCTCTTCGTCTGCGAAGTGAGACTTCATAAAGATGCTTTTTCTCTGAATTCTCTCTTCTTATAAGTGAGACTTCGTAAATACGTTATGGACGAGTACATAAACTTGACTATAAAACACTTATAACATATTATTATTTAATAAATAATCAATTAAACATCCTGTTAAAAGATGTTTTAACTGTCTATTTTTATAAGAAAAAATTTAATTTTATACAATTATGGCACATACCAAAGCTATAGGTTCCACCAAATTAGGAAGAGACTCAATTTCAAAAAGACTTGGAGTCAAAGTTCAAGACGGACAGAAAATATCTGTCGGTCAAATTATAATTCGTCAAAGAGGAACAAGATACCTTCCTGGAAAAAATGTTAAACGTGGAAGCGATGATACATTATTCGCTTCTAAAAATGGCGTAGTGAAATTTTTGTCAAAAACAAAAACAAAATTTGACGGCTCAAGAAGAAAAGCCAAACTGGTAAATGTAATCTAAAAATACTTTTAAAAGTATTTATTCTTCCTTACTAACAAGTATTTTTAATTTTGCGGTAATTCCTTTTTTAAGTTCAATTTGAACAGTGTATTCTCCAAATTCTTTTATTGGTCTGTCAAGATCAATTTCAAGTCTTTCTTTTGTAATTATTTGTCTCTCTCTCAAAGCTTTTGAGATTGTCTCTTTATTTACAGAACCAAATGCAGATCCTGATTTATCAGCTTTTAGCGGAAAAATCAAAGTTAATTTTTCTATTTCTGAAGCTATTGATTGTAGATGTTTTTGAATCTCAAGTTCATTTTTCTCATATTCCATTTTTTGAATTTCTAACTTTTTAATAGCTGTTGAAGTGGCTAATTCCGCAAGTTTGTTTGGAAAAAGAAAATTTCTGGCATATCCATCTTTCACTTCTTTTATTTCAAACTTTTTTCCTACATTTTTCACATCTTCAAGTAATATTATTTTCATAATTTTATTTATTTTAATTAATTAAACGACCTTAATTTGTTTTTATTTCACTATTAAGAACCTCTATCGCTTTTTCAAGTTGAGGATCTACTTTATTTTTAATATCTTGTTCCGTTATTGCGACTGGATAATCAGGAACAAGTCCGTCATGATCAAGAATTCGGCCAGATGGCAAAACCCAATGAGCAACTGTTATTTTAAGAGATGAACCGTCGCTTAAACTTTGAACTTCTTGAACAGTTCCCTTTCCAAAACTTTTTTCTCCTATTAGTTTAATTCCCCTATCGTCATGCAAAGCTCCTGCTAAGATTTCTGATGCCGAAGCGGATCCACCATCAATTAAAATTACCATTGGAATATTATCCAAAGCGCCATTGCCAGAAGATTTAAAATCTTGTTCTGGAACTGAACGACCAATTTCTTTCACAACAAGAGTTCCCGGTTTTAAGAAGTATCCAGAAAGATCAACGGCAACTTCAAGATAACCGCCCGGATCTCCGCGTAAATCAAGGATGATTCCTTTTGCGTTTGCGTTAGCGGCTTTTTGTAACGCTTGATAGAATAGTCCTTCTGCGTCTTGATTAAAACTATATAAAGAAATATGCGCTAAATCGCCTTTCATTTCAAAATCAACAGTAGGAATTTTTATGTTTGCGCGAACAATTGTAAAATCTTTTGTGTTATCCCAACCAGTTCTGAATATTGTAAGAGTAACAGGTGTTCCCTCTTTTCCGCGTATCATACCGACAGCTTCGTCAAGATTCATATTCTGAGTTGATGTTCCGTTTATTTTTACAATGATGTCTCCAGTTTTAAGACCAATGTTAGCTGCTGGAGTATCTTTAATCGCTGAAATAACCACTATTTGACTGCTGGTGCTCATTCCAAGTTCGGCTCCAATTCCTCCAAAATCTCCAGTCACATTTTCCATAAATTGTTTGCTGTCAACAGGAGAGAAAAATTCAGAATAAGGATCATTTAGCGATTGAACTAAACCGTTTATCGCTCCATACATTTTATCTTTGTTTGTAATATCAGGATTTCTAAGATATAAATCGTTTACATCTTGCCAAGCTTGCCAGAAAACTCCGAAATCAGCAGAAGTTGAACTTGGCATTCCGTCGGTTATATTTTCCGCTCCAGTAATTGATATATTCTTTGTCGTTTTTTGACCATTTGAAAAACCAAACCAAAAACATCCTAAACCAAAAATTAAAATTATAAGAGTCGCGCTCGTTAACTGAAAAATTCTATTTTTTGTTATTTCTTTTATTTTCATATCCTATTATCTTATAAGAATAGCAATTAAAAGTCCACAAATTAAATTAATCAATAAAATTAAATTCTTGTAAAGAGTTATATTTCGCGCCAGATTTCAAAAGCTCTGATTCCATAATATTTATAGTTTCAGGAAAATAACTCAATTGAACAGATTTATCTATTTGCGGAAGTTTTTCACGATCTATTTTTTCGCCAAATCTTAATAATGTAATGTGTCCAGAAAACAATCTTTCTTCTTTTTGAAAAGAAATGCCAGACGATTCAAGAAAAGAATCCATCGTATTTTTTATTTCTGATATCTCCTTTGATGAATCTTTATTTATATGAAGCCACAACATTCTAACATTATTAGACTTCCCATTTAAAAACGCTGAATCATAATCTATTTTATCAAAAATAATTTCTGGCGGTTCAAAAAGTTTTGATGTTTTTTCTACAGCGTCAGAAATTAAAGGAAGAGATATTTCTTCTTGATAACCTAAAAATGTCAAAGTTATATGCAAATTTGAAATTGGAATAAATCTAAAAGAATTAGAATCTAAATCTTTAAATTTTTCAGATATTGAATATTCAATCTTTTTAATGACGCTTGAAACAGAAGTCGTAATTGGAAATGCTATAAATAACCTTGTTTTTTTCATAATCTATTAAAATAATAATATTTACTATATTGCAAAAAATCATTTAAATCCAGTGACTGATAAATTATTTCCTGTCTTTTTAATTTCTATAGTGCCATTTTCGTCAGTTCTAAAAATTAAAGATTTTGTGGAAAAAGCTATTGAATCAATAATTTCTTTTGAAGGATGCCCATATTTATTTTTTCCAACTTCAATAACTGATATTTTAGGATTAACTGCTGTCAAAAATTCTTTAGAAGAAGAATATTTTGATCCATGATGAGCCACTTTTAAAATATCGGATTTTATATCTTTATAATATTTCAAAATTTGTTTTTCAACATTATCTCCAATATCGCTCGTAAGCAAAGCTTTAAAATCTTTTGTTTTAATCATTTCCACAAGAGCTGTATCGTTTAATTCAGCGCTTTCTAAAAAAGAATTATTTGGCGAAATTATCTGAATTTTATTTTCTTTAAAAGATATTGAATCTCCTTCTTTAAGTATTATTATCGGGATATTTTTTGTTTCAATTTTTTGAATTAAATCTTTCCATTCTTTTACGTTTACATCTTCTCTGCCGTTTATGACAAAAGCCCCAAAATTATAATGATCCAATAAGTAATTAAATCCGTTGAAATGATCAAGTTGCGGATGCGAAATGATACCCAAATCTATATAATTATCCCAATCTGGAAGAATCTTTTGCAATTCTGACAACACGTTATCTTGCGGTCCTGCGTCTGTCATTATTTTTATATTTGACGGCAATATTAAAAGCTCGCTGTCCCCTTCTCCAACATTTAAAAAATAAATTCGCGAAGAATTGGTTGAAAATAAAGTAAAGAAAATATAAATCAAAATACTAATCGCAAGAATTATTAAAAATATAAAAATTAAAGAACTTAAAACATTATCGTTTTTCATTTTTGTAATAAAATTTTGCTATTAAAAAACAAAAGAAAGCGTAATAAAAAAAGACAATAATCATTGAATTAAAATGAATTGGAATTGGAATATAGATATTTGCAAAAAATTTTATTGCAAAACATTCATAAGACAAAAGAACAGCTAAAAGTTTCGCGCAAAAAAAGGCAAAATAATACGATATAAATCCCAAGACAGCCAAAATAAAGCCAAAAAACATTGTAATTGGAATTACGCCGAGAACAGCAATATTCGCAAAAATAGCGCTTGCTGAAAATTTTCCAAAATTAATGATTAAAATTGGCAAAACAGCTATCTGCGCAGATGTCGTTGTTATGGCGGAATCTTTCCATTCTAAAAAACCAGAATTTTCAAATTTAAAAAAATCTTTCAAAACTGGAGATAAATAAACTATTCCAAGCAAACTCAAAAATGAAAGTTGAAAACTTATATTTTGCGTAATCATAAAAGGGTTCCATAAAAGCATTAAAAGCGCGGTAAAAACAATCGCGTTTCTGATATTAAATATTCTTCCTATTTCCCTACTAAAAAGCGCTATAAAACCTGTTATTCCAGCTCTAATAACAGAAGCTTGAAGCCCTGTCATAATAATAAAGAACATAATCAACGATATTGAAATAAAAAAATTCTTCTTGCGAGACAATATTCCTCCAAAAATTCTTTGAACAGCTAAAATAATGATCGTTATATTATAGCCAGACATAGCCACGAGATGAGTTGTTCCAGAAAGAGCCATATCGTTTTTAAATTCTGGAGAAAAAGAAGCTTGAGAACCAAGCGTTATTCCGCTTAAAAGTCCAGCATTATCTTTTTGTAAAAAATTTTCAAAATTCTTTATTATTGAATTCTTAAAATCAATTAATTTCTCGCGCAACCAAAAACCATTATTTTTTGAAATTAATTTTATATTTTTTGAAAATAAAAGTGGTGGCTCGTATTCTTTATCTGACTTTATAATTGTTCCTTGAACATTCACTAAATCGCCATAATTAAAATCATTTTGAGGCGGAGCAAAAATTCTTACATCAATTTTTTTCAAACCTAATTTTGCAGTTGCTGTAAATATCAAATATTTTTCAGTTAAATTAGGTTCGCTATTTATAACGGCTTTAACTGAAATGAAAGAATTATATTTTATGCCTTCTTTTTGAAAATCTAAAAACGACAAATAAGCTCCATAATAAAATGAGCCCAAAAATGACGCCAAAAGCAAAAAAGGAAATATTTTAAATAAAAAAAATCTTTTTGTAAAAAACGCAAGCAAAACAAATCCAAAAGCGATTACTAAAAATGCAATAATAAAATTAAATTTAATAGATGCTATGAAAATTCCAAATATAAAAAATAAACAAAGCCAAAACGACAAATCTCCTATGGCAAAAGACATCTAAAAATTCTATAAAAATAGAATTAAAAAAATATAAAATTATTTTTTAGAATGCTTTTTTCGCCAATCTGCGATTTTTTTATGATCGCCAGAAAGAAGGATTTTTGGAACTTTCCAAGACTCTTTTTTGACATTATTTTTTGAAACTTTCGGAGAAAATTCAACAGGTCTCGTATATGTTTCAAACGAACCATTTATTTCTTCAAGAGATTCTTTTTTCCCAAGAAAACCTGGAATATATCTACTCACCGCCTCCATTACAACCAAAGCTGGTATTTCACCGCCAGAAAGAACATAATCGCCAATTGAAATCTCTTCATCTGCAATATATTTTGCAACTCTTTGGTCAACTCCTTCATAACGCCCGCAAATAAAAATCAATTCATCGTATTTTGCAAATCTTTGAGCCATTTTTGAATCAAATTTTTTTCCACGAACTCCAAAAAGAATGGTTAAAATTTTCTTTTTATTTTTTGCTTTTTTCTGTTTGTTTTTAATAAATTGAACAGCTCGCCATATCGGTTCAACTTTTAAGACCATACCTGGGCCTCCTCCAAACGGCCTATCATCAACTCGCGCAAAATCTTCAAATTTATTTTCAATCTTTTTATTGTAACGCGCGTCAGAAAAATTTCTTAAATCATAAGTTTTTATTGAAATAATTTTATTTTTTATAGCGCGCGCGAAAAGAGATTCGTTTATATATGAATCAAAAATATTTTCAAAAATAGTTATCACATTAAAACGAATATTCATTATTTTTCTTGATGCTTGTTCAGTGATTCGTTTATCGCTCTTTTCATTTCTTCAATGCTTTTTGATTTCTCTAAACTATTATTTTGATTGTTATTTTCAACTAATTTTGTATCTTTTGATTTTTCAATTATTGATAAATTTTTATTTTTATAAGATTCTGTCGGTTTTGGCGGAAGCAAATTATTTGTAGTTAAAACTTTTTTAAGAGACTCTTCGTTGCGTCTCATAACTTTCTCGTTAAGCAAAATTCCATCAACCATTTTCCAATCAGAAGCTATCTTTTTATCTACTATTTCGCGCGGAGTTCCATATTTTTCTTGCGTATTTTTTATAATGACATCTCTATACGAAACTAATGAAGGATGCTCAGGAGGCATAGTTTCTGCTGAAAAAGGAGCAGATGCAACTCCGTCAATCATAAGTTTTATATAAACATTCGCTTTTGGAAGATTGACTAAATCATTTTGAGTAAATTCAGGCAAAAATTCTTTTTCTAAAAATTCAGCGTCTGCCGCGCCAACCCTAAAAGAAATTATCGTTCCTACATTTCCAAAAACAGCGTCACGAACTCTCGTGTCATTTGCTGAAACAAGTTGATTTATATATTGATGCGCTAAAATAAGCCCTAAATGATATTTTCTCGCTTCTGAAAGAATATTTGCAAATGATTCAGTGGCAAAATTTTGAAATTCGTCAACATACAAGAAAAAGTCTTTTCTATCCTCTTCTTTAATGTCAACACGAGACATTGCGGCAAGTTGCAAACGAGAAATCATCATCGCTCCTAAAAGACGAGAATTATCCTCTCCGATTTTTCCTTTTGACAAATTTACTATTAAAATTTTTCCGCTATCCATAATGTCGCGCATATTTATTGAAGAACGAGTTTGCCCCATTATATTTCTTATTAATGGATTTGAAATAAATTGCCCAACTTTATTTTGAATTGAAGCAAGCGCTTCCGTCTCAAGTCTTTGTGTGTATTTTGCAAATTCATTAGCCCAAAAAGATTTTATTACAGGATCTTTGAGATTTGAAACTATCTTTTTTCTATAATCGCTGTCTGAAAACATTTTCATAATATCCAAAATAGTTGAATCTGGATATTCAAGAAGAGCTAAAACTGTATTGTTTAAAATATATTCCATTCTTGCCGACCAAGCATCAGGCCAAATCTTTTTAAAAACGCCCATAATGCCAGAAGCTATGAGATGTCTAAAATCATCATCAACTTTTTCCATTGGATTAAAAGCTATAGGATTTTCTAAATCAGATGGATCAAAATATATAACATCGTCTAATCTCTCTTCTGGAATAAGATCAAGCAATTTATCAGCCGATTCTCCATGCGGATCAAAAAAGGCAACACCTCTGCCTGCGCGAATATCTGAAATAACCATATTTTCAAGCAATGTTGATTTTCCAACGCCTGTTTTACCTATAATATAAATGTGCCTGCGACGATCGTCCAATTTTATGCCAAACTTCTTTCGCTGTTGACGAAAGTTATAAAAACCTAAAGGCATTATGTCAGAATTATCTCCTATCATATTAATATAATAAAACTAATTAAAAAATTAAGCCAATAATCAATCTTCATCAATTATAGGAACATTTGCAGGAGGACTTCCCTTTCTTGAGGTAATTTTTTCCAATTCAGTAGTTTGTGTAGAAAATATAGGAAAATGATAAACCGTAGCAAGCTCTTCAGTGTTTAAAATTGACTGATTTTTAAAAGGAGTAAACATCATATCTCGATATCTTTCATAAATCATTCTTTTTTTCCACTTTGTTCTCCTTTTTTTGAAAAATGGAGAATAAACTTTTGGCCACGTTCTTGGATCTGGTCTAAAAGCGTTCATTGTCTGAGTTCCAAATTGTTTTAAATAACCAACAACCGAAGCGACATTATCTCCATTAAAATTTTCTTTTGTATCAATACAAAGAAAACGCACAGTTGTCTGAAAAGATGTTTTTGATATCTTTTGTCTTATCATCTTTATAACATCTGTGAGCGATGGATTCAAAGAAACGCTATTATTTGTTTCGCTCGCGGGTTTTTTCACTTCTTGGCTAGGATGTTCAAATGGAGCAAATAATAATTCACCAAGCGTAAAACCAACCCCTGGAAAATCTGACAATAAAGATTTTTTCTTTTGATTTTTTACGCCTAAAAGTTTATTAATAGCTTCTTCTCCTTCTTTTGCCCATTGATGACCAATAGGACGAATTATAAATTGCAACCATATTTGTTCATCACCTTTTAATTTTGAAATCGCTTCTAAAATAAGCGCCATCGTATCAATTCTCTGTTCTTGCAACATTTCTTCAAAAACAGGATACGTAAGAATAGGATAATAATTTGGACTTGCCAAAATCCACTCCCCGCCAAAAAAATCTAATTCATCATTAGGAATAATTCTTGGCATCTGTAAGAGATAATTTTCAACCTCGCTAATTTCTGCTTCAGGATATTGCGAATAAATCGCCGACTCCATTAAATTTCTAAATTTTGAAGGAAGACGAATGTAAAAATGAGCTTCACCTGAATGACCTACTATTTCAAATGACATACTATAATCTCGCTCTCCTTTAAAATAATGTTCGTAAAATGTTGCTGGAGAATGACTTGCGTGCGCTGCGGCAAAAACTTGTTCCATAGCCTTTGGCGTCTTTAAAACATTTTTTGGAACTTTTATTTCCAATATTGTCCATTTTATTTTTCTAAACCATTTCGTGCTACTATAAATCAACCAAAACTCCCATAAAATTATTATTGAAGATAACAAAAGAACTATCCACCAAACATATCCCCAAACTTCAAGAAAGCTTTTTAAAAATAAAGAAAGCTGAGTTGTTAAAAAAGAATAAAATGAATCAAATGACATCGTATTTTAAATTAATTACAAAAACCCGACACCATCTATTCTAACACAAATAAAAAAATTATGATTCGCGAATTTTATATCTTCCATCCGCAAGTCTTTCAAAAGAATTTTTATTTTGAAGATTAATAAGAATAGTATTTTGTTTAAAAGAATAATTTTTCCCTATATGAGAAATGACATCTTTTGAATTTAATGGTCCTTTTTCACTTAAAATTTTTGAAATAGCTTCTTTTGCGGTAGCTGATTCATATCCATATTCTTTCAAACCATAAATACCTCTTCCAATTAAAGAAAAACGATCGTCTTTTATAAGTTCATTATGAACTGTTGGAATAAGCGCCTTGCGAGTTCCAAAATTAATATCATTAATTAATTTGGCAATTTCTTGAAAATGAAGTGGTTTCTTTTTCTTTTTTAAAATAAGATAAATTTTATCACGCATTGTGAGCGGATTAATTTCAGGCCATTCAGAAAGTCCAAAATCTCCGTATGGATTATTTTTTATTTGTTTTGATATAGCTACATAATTTTTAGCAAAAGGAACTAACGAACTTTTATTTTTTAAAAATTCTTTAAATGTGGATTCGTAAAAATCTGAAGAAATATTATTTGATTTTTTATTTCTTAGAAAATTTATCCAATTTTTAATAAATGTTAAAGCTGTATTGAATTCTTTTTTACTCAAAAAGTAAAAAGCGTAGAGTTCATCATTTTCGTGTGAAATATTAAAGATCTCAGAAGTTTCAACCAAAAAATCAAGATAATTTTCATTTATCCCAGTTATAATTTGAGAAGCATATTTAAGAAGAACATCTTTCTTTAAAACGCCACCATTTTTAACTAAATAATCTTTAATTTTTTTAAGGGAAGAAACTGTCTCTTTGTCTTTTAAAATATTTTCTTTTGCGCGAGACAAAGCAGAACTCTCTATTTGGCGAACTCTTTCTCTTGTTATGTTAAGTTCTTCTCCTATCGTAGCAAGCGTCTTTTTCTCATCATTGTTATTTCTTAAACCAAATCTATCAGTCAAAATGCTCTTTTGCCTGTCGGTTAATCCAATAAATACAATATTAATTATCTTAGAAATAGCTGCCATTTATTGCTAGTTTTATAAATATTTTTATAAATTTATTATATATAATAATCATAAATTATGCAAGTCCCTGTGCTTGTTTAATAGAAATTCACAAAATAAAAAATACAAAAATTTTCTTAATAAAAATATCTAGGTTCACATAGATATCCGCCATTCTAAAATTGTAAAAAAATAAAAAAATGATAAGATTAATCTATTGTCAATTATGCCGATGTAGCTCAGTTGGTAGAGCAGCGCTTTCGTAAAGCGAAGGTCGCCGGTTCAAATCCGGCCATCGGCTCAAATTATAAAAATTATTTTAATAAACTTTATAATGCTTTTAAAATTTGAATTTTTGCGATTTCTTTAACTCGTTAATTCATTAATCCGTAAATTAATTAAATGTGACAAAAATATAAAAATATTATATTATTAAACTATGAATATCATTAAAAATAATAATATAAAATGGATACATATAGTTGAACCGAAAGAAGAAGATATTGAATGGCTAAAAAAAGAATTTGCCGTTCATCCAATTATTATTAAAGAAATAGAAAAACCTTCTGTTAAAGCGCAAATTGAAATATTTGATAAAAGTCTTTTCTTTGTTTCCTATTCCCCTTTTTATGAGCAAAAAGACGAATATTCAACAAAATTAGAAATTGATTTCATTATTACAAAAAACACCGTAATAACAATACAATATGAAAAATTAAAAAATATTTTTGATGGTTTTGAAATGAAAAATGTTTCAAGCACATTAGAATTAACTTGCGACATAATAGAACATATTACGACATTTGAAGAAAGACAGCTTCGTCACATTAGAGAAAAAATAGAATTTGTGGGAAAAGAATTATTTAATAATAAAGAAGAAGAAATATTTAAAAAATTAATGCATTTAAAAAGAGATGTCTCCGAATATAGAATAATCGTGAGATTTCAAGAACCAGCTCTTAAATTATTAGCGTCAAAAGGCAAAAAATTTTGGGGAGATGATTCTCAAATATATTTAGAAAATCTTATTGAAAATCATAAAAATATAATAAGCCAACTTGAAGATTGCAGAGAAGCAATTTCCGATTTTGAATATACCAATAATCAATTAATGAATATGAAAGTCAATAAAACTATGAAAACTCTTACTGCTCTCTCATTTATGACGTTCCCTTTTATGCTTATAGCAAGTATTTTTGCGATGAGAACAATTGATACGCCAATAGTTAATGAACAAGGCGGATTCTGGATAATTATTAGTTTTATAATAGTAGGAATGATTATAATCGGCGTATATTTCAAAAATAAAAGATGGTTTTAATTATTAAAATAATATAAAAAAATCGTTGACATTTTATTTCAAAACATATCTATGATTTATAATAGTTTATCAAGAAAAAAAGAAGAGCTTCCGCAAAGCGATGAATTAAAATTTTTTGTTTGCGGACCTACTGTTTACGATTATTCGCATATTGGGCACGCAAGAACTTATATTTTTTTTGATTTTTTTGCTAAATATATTCGTTCATTAGGAAGAAATATTTTTTATATTCAAAATATAACCGACATTGACGATAAAATAATTAAAAAAGCCAAAGAAGAAAACAAAACAGCAAAAGAAATAGCTGACTTTTTTACCGAAGCTTACATACAAGATATGTTATCTCTTGGAATAGAAATGACAAATGACGAAAAGGAAGCAAAAGAAAAAAATAAAATTTTATACGCAAAAGCGACGGACTTTATAAAAGATATAGAAAATCAAGTTAAAACATTAATTGAAAAAGGTTTTGCTTATAAAATAGAAAACGATGGATGGTATTTTGATATTTCAAAAGACAAGGATTATGGAAAATTATCTGGAAGAACAGCAATTCAAGCGGAAGACGCGCTTTCAAGAATTGACGAATCAGTTGGAAAAATAAATAAAGGAGATTTTTGCCTTTGGAAATTTTCAAAACCAGATGAACCAAGTTGGGAGAGTTTTTTAGGCGCTGGTCGTCCAGGTTGGCACATAGAAGACACTGCGATAACAGAACACTTTTTCGGACCTCAATACGACATTCATGGAGGAGGACTTGATTTAAAATTTCCACATCACGAAGCTGAAATAGCTCAACAAGAATCAGCTTCAGGCAAAAAACCATTCGTAAAAATATGGATTCATATAGGACAATTAATAATTGATGGAAAAAAAATGTCAAAAAGTTTAGGCAACTTTATAACAATAAGAGATTTTCTTAAAAAATATGATTCAGAAACTTTAAGATGGCTCGTGTTTTTGCATCATTACAGAGCGCCAGTTGATTATTCCGAAAAAAATATTAATCAAATTATTTCTGGAAATAAAAAAATAAAATTGTTTTTGGCAAAACTTGATTTTTTAATTAAGAAAAATATTAACGATAAAGAAAACGATAAAGAAATAGATGAAATTATTAAAAACACAGAAGAAGAATTTAATTCAGCGCTTTTAGACGACTTAAACACTCCCCTTGCAATTTCAATAATATTTAAAGCAATAACATCTTTTGAAAAACAAAAAACAAAAATATGGAACATCAGTAAAAGCGATGCTAAAAAAATCAAAGAATACATTGAAAAAAAGTTAGAATTGTTCGGTATTTTAATAAAACCAGTTGAAATACCGCAAAAAATACAAGAAATGATAGAAAAACAACAGCAATTCAGAGATAATAAACAGTTTATGCAATCTGACTCTTTGCGAAGTGAAATAAATGATTTAGGATATGAAGTAGAGGACACAGAGTTAGGATCCTTTATTTATCCAAAATCTTTCAAATAAAAATTATGAACTCAAAAAAATCACAACTTAAAATACCTCCACAAAGCATTGAGGCGGAGCAAGCAGTTCTTGGATCTATTTTAATTGATAAGAACGCAATCTTTCGCATTGCTGATATTTTAATTCCTGAAGATTTTTATTTTCCAGCAAATGAAAAAATTTTTAGCGCGATTTTAGAACTTTTTACAAAACATCAACCAATTGATATTGTAACTCTCACAAATAAATTGAAAGAAATGGACGCCTTGACGGATGTAGGCGGTTCTGGTTACCTCGCAGAACTCACAAACGCGATAGAAACATCTTCACATGTTGAGCATTACGCAAAAATAGTAAAAGATAAAAAAGCGCTAAGAGATGTAATAAGAACATCAGCAGAAATAACCGATGATGTTTTTAATTCTTCAGAAGATGTTGAAGATATTTTAGACAATATGGAACAAAAAATACTTTCAATTTCTCAAAAATCGCTTCCTCAAAATTTCACAGCGCTTCAAGAAGAATTGAAAACAGCTTATGAAAGAATTGAAAAACTTCATGAAGGCGGAGACAAACTTCGTGGAATAACAACAGGATTTCACGATTTAGATAATTTGCTATCAGGACTTCAAAAATCTGAGCTTGTTGTAATTGGCGGACGACCTTCGCTTGGAAAAACAGCATTTGCTCTTGATATAGCTCGACAAGCCGCAAACGCAGGGCATACAATTGGATTTTTCTCGCTTGAAATGTCTCGCGAAGAAATAATTGATCGCGTGATATCCGCAGAATCAGGAGTTCCATTATGGAGAATAAGAACTGGCAGAATAACAGACGATACAGATTTTGCTATGATTCAAAACGCGATGGACAGACTTTCAAAAGTAAAATTCTTTATTGACGACTCGCCTACTTTAAATGTTTTACAGATGAGATCAATGGCGCGAAGATTGCAAGTTGAGCATGGATTAGATCTTTTACTCGTTGACTATCTTCAACTTATAAAACCAAGAACTATGAGCGATAACGCAGTTCAACAAGTTACAGAAATTTCGCGTGGATTAAAAGCTCTTGCTCGCGAATTAAAAGTTCCGCTTGTAGCGCTTTCGCAATTATCTCGCGGAGTTGAACAAAGAGATCATAAAGTTCCACGACTCTCAGATTTAAGAGAATCAGGATCAATTGAACAAGACGCCGATGTCGTTATGTTTATATATAGAAAAGACAAAGATCGCGAAGCAAATATTACGCCAGAAGAAGAAGGATTGGCGCAAATACTCATTCAAAAACATAGAAACGGACCAACTGGCGAAATTGATTTAAGATTTGATTCAGAAAGAGTTAGTTTCAAAAATATAGACAAAAAACATCAAGAACCAGTCGGATTTGATATAGATTTATAAAAATGAAATTACCAGAACCAATAAAAAAAGTAGCAGATGAACTTTCTCGCTTGCCATCAATAGGTCCGCGTCAAGCTATTCGGCTTGCTTTTTATTTAACGAATGAAAGCAAAGAAAATATCCATAATCTTGCTGTAAATATAAACAATCTTCGCAACATAAAAATTTGCGAAAGATGTTTTTTCCCTCATCAAAATAAAGAAAATTTATGCGATATTTGCGCTGACAAAAATAGAGCGCAGGACATAATTATGATAGTTGAAAAAGAAACAGATCTTATCTCGCTTGAAAATACCGGAAAATTTTTAGGAAGATATTTTATAATCGGACAAATTCCAAAAAGTGGAATTCTTGAAAACTGGCAAAAATTGCGATTGCAAAGTTTGAAAAAATTTATAGAAAAAAGTTTAGAAGAAGGCGGACTTGGTGGAACCGCAAAAGAAATTATTTTAGGATTTAATCCAACATCGCTCGGCGATTTTCAATCATCAATTTTGATAAAAGAACTTACTCCGCTTACAAAAAAAATAACACGACTTGGTCGCGGTCTTCCAACTGGCGGAGAAATAGAATTTGCGGACGATGAAACACTTGGATCGGCGTTGGATAGAAGATCTTAAAATATTAAATAAATCAAAATATAAAAAAGCTCTCAGTGTAAATTCACGCTGAGAGCTAAAACATTTAAAAATGGGACTTGGATACTGCCAAGCCCACATTTTGATAACCAAGGGATGAAATAGCTCCTCCAATGGTTACCCTTTCTCCATCTGAAGCAACTACTGTATGGTAGTCGCCAACTTTCTCGTGACATCTTACATAGATGTCACTAAAAATAATTTTTTCATTGATTGATTTCTCAAGCAACCAAAGAAATATAACCTGGCGAGAAGTTGGAACTTTCTCGCCCAACTTTAATAATTTCGTTTGTTGGGAAAAATCTTTCCCGACCGAACCTGCAATAGGTTCGACTGAGATTAATTCCCAAGAAAAATCACCGCCCTTTCGGGCTAGTAGTGGAAGATGATATCTCGCGTCACCGTAACGATGGATGAAACCATCAGTAAGGGAGATCATCTCTTCTATGGAGAGATTAGGTACTAAAACTAATCTCCATTTATCATTTAATGAATAAAGTAATTTTTCACTAAATGCAATTTCAGGTTCGCTATCCAAAAAGATTTTTGGGAAGATTTTTTTTACTTCTTCTACCCCAAAGAATCTTTCGCCCATTATTTCTTTCGCCCGGGCGATAGGAGTAGATAAACTATCTAATGACAGTTTCTGGGTAGGTTCATTAAAACTTTTTATAAACATAATTGTATTGATTTTTATTTGTCAGAAACCTGTCTGACACAGACTCGTCCAAATAAAAAAGATTCATTCATATGAAACGAGTGTTTAAAAAACTATCCAAGATAATTTCCTAAACACTCATCTCGTATGAAAGAACCTATTAAAATATTAAATTGTAAATGAGCTATTATTAAATTGTTAAAGAACTGTTATATTATAACAATAAAATGGAAAATGTCAAGTGATATCCCCTTTTTGATAAGTAAATAATTCATAAAAAATTAGAAAAATAAAAAATCGTTAAAAGCAATGCCTCTTGCAAGAAATTTTCAAACATTGAAAAAATCAAAAATACTAAACAAAAGTTAGAACTTTTGAATAAAATCAATAGGTTTTTTTAATTAAAGCAAAGCAAAATTAATCAAAATTAGTTCTTTATTAAAATATTAAATTCTAAATACCCTGCAAATAAAACCCAAAGAATATATGGAATTTGCGCATAAAACACCCAACTTGCAATTGGAAAAATAACGATACTTGCCCAAAGAAGAGTTAAAATGACCAAAAGAATATCAATGCTAGCCAAAAAAATATTTTTCAAACCAAATTGAAGAGGTGTAAATAAAAAATTAAAAATCAAATTTAAAATAAAAGGAATCGCTATCACAAATGATATTTCATTTTTAAAAACCATTAAAAAGACATAACCAAAAGAAATCGCGATTAAAATGTATAAAAAGGTCCAAACTGGAGCAAATAAAAAAGATGGTGGCGCCCAAGAAGGTTTTTTCAGATCGGAATAAAGTTTATAATTTTTTGTATTCATAAATAAAAATTCAATAGCGCTTTATAGAAACATTTTAACACATTTTATAAAGAATCTTTAATCTCTATCGCTTCATTTATATTAACTCCATATTCTTCCATTATTTCAAGAACCAAAAGAGCTTCATCTTCTTCAAGATTATAATTTTCCATTATTTCTTTTACTTTATCATCTTTAAAATTGTTAGTCATTTTTTAATAAAAATTAAATTTTATTTATTTTAACAAAACTATATTTATTTTCCAGTAAGGATTGCAATATTCATTTTATATATGAACAAAAATAAAGCAAGAAAAAATATATTTATAATAAAAGTATTATATTTCTATGTAAAACGAGCTATTTATTATATAAAATCAGGAGATTTCAAAAATATTGACAAGTAAAATTAAATTTTTAAAATATAATTAAAGGTCGAATTATTTATCAAAAATAAGAAAATAAATATAAAAATATGTCAATTATTCCATGGAAACCATTTTCTGAATTAGATAAATTCTTCGGCGACGACGATTGGTTTATGCCGGTTTTCCAACGTGCAGATATTAACAAACCAGCAATGGATATAAAAGAAACCGACAAAGAAATTATCGCCGAAGCGGAAATCCCTGGATTTGATCCTGAAAAAATTGATGTCTCCGTTGAAGATGGCATTTTGAGCGTAAAAGGATCAATGGATGAAAAGAAAGAAGAAAAAGAAAAAGGCTATTGGCATAAAGAAATCAGAACTGGTTCTTTTGAAAGAATGATGAGATTACCTGTTCCTGTAAAAGAAAATGAAGTTGAAGCGACTTATGAAAAAGGCATTCTCAAAATCGTTATGCCAAAAGCAGAAAACAAACAAACCTCAAAAGTTAAAATCCAGGTGAAAGGCAAATAAAAAAATGATATTTGCAAAAAATAAAAATCCCCTCTTCGGGGATTTTTATTATAATTTATGAAGGAAAAGAAAACTTTTTCGTTGGCTTCTACCCCTAACAAAGGTCAGTAAAAGTTGCGATTTTTGTGGACACAGGGAGAATCGAACTCCCGACTCGGCAACCCGCCCCGTTAGACATTTATGTGGACCTAGGCAGAATCGAACTGCCGCCTCCACAATGCGAATGTGGCGTCGTACCACTAGACTATAGGCCCTCTTTTGAACACAACCCATGTCTAACGGGGTGAAAATGCCGCGTAATACCACTTTACTATAGACCCAACGAATAAAGTATAAAGATTAAAAAGATAAAATTCAAGAACAAATTATCGTCTTTTAAAAATGAAAAAATTAAACAACCGATTCTTTTGCTGTTTCAAATTTCATTGAAACTACTTTTGATGTTCCGTCTTCATCAAGCGTTACGCCATAAAGTATTTCCGCCGCTTCCATTGTTGCGCGATTATGTGTAACTACAATAAATTGCGTGTGTTTTGAGAAATTTTTTATCATCTCGGCAAAACGACGAGCGTTTCTTTCGTCAAGCGCTGCGTCAACCTCGTCCAAAACAAGAAATGGAGGCGGACTGACCGAAATCATAGCAAAGAGCGCCGCGATGCCAATTAAACTTCTTTCTCCGCCAGAAAGCATATCAAGAGATCCAGTCTTTTTGCGTGGCAATTTTACCTCTATTTCAATCCCCCCTTCTATTTCTGTTTTTTCTAAATCATCGTCTTCAGATGATTCATCAACTTCACCATTTTCAACATTTTCGGCATCATTTATTTCTTCGTCATTTTTTTTATTTTCTATTTTTAGAACTTTTAGTTTAGCGCTTCCGCCACCAAACATAACTCCAAAAAATTCGTTGAAAGCGTCATTTATTTTATAAAGCGAAGCGTTAAATTCTGTTTTAATTTTTTCGCCCAAATCATTCATAATTTGAGTTAAATCCACCACAGCTTTTTCTAAATCTTCAGATTCAACTTTCAAATGTTCATATCTAGATTCTGTTTCCTGCGCTTCCTTCATTAAAGCTTGATCTACATCTCCGATGCTTGCCAAATCGCCTCTTAAACGAAAGATTCTTCTTTCAATTTCCTGAAGCTCTGATTCGTTCATTTGATTTACATTATTTAAATCTGCAGAAAATTCTCCAATGTGTCTGCCTGCTTGTTCTATTTGTCTTATTACTTCCTCTTTAATTAAATCTAATCTTTCTTTTTCAAGCGTATATTCTCTATTGTTTTTCTCCCATTCTTCAATTTTATTTTTTGCTAATTGAACTTCGTTTATGGCGTTTTTAAAAGAAACATAAAAAGATTCTTGACTTTTTTCAAGCAATAATTCTTTTTCTCTAAGCGTTTTTAAATTTTGCTCAATATTTTGCAATTCATCTGTAAGCTTTTTAAACTGTAAATTCAAATTTTCAATCTCAGATTTCAATTTTACATCTTCTTGACTCTCTAATTTTTCTAATCCATTATCATTTTCTGAATTTAGCGTCTTATCAATTTCTTTTATTAAAGACGAAATTGTATTACGAAACTCTTCTGGAGTTTTTGAAACGCTGTCTTGAAGTTCTTTTCTTATATTTTTTACAAGATCTAAAAGTTTTTCAACTGAATATTTTTTTTCAGCAACAGGTTTTTTAGAAAATGATTCTTGCAAAATTTCTATTTGAGCCTCAATTCTTCCCAATTCCTTTTGTAATAGATTTCTTTTTTCTAAAATCTGGGTAGTCTGTTCTTTTATTTCTGAAAGATCTTTTCTTTCTTTCGGTTGCGTTGATTCAATTGCAAATTGTTTTTTCTGCGCCTCTGTAGCTTTTTCATCTAAAATAGCGCGAGATTTCATATTTTCTTTTATCACTAAATCAATAGCTTTTTGCTTTTCCGCAATACTTTTTAATTTATTTTCAAAAAATGTATTTTCTAAATTTTTTAATTCTAATTCCATAGCTTCGCGCTTTTCCCAACGACCTGTTTGTCTTTTTAATGAGCGCAAATGAGGCAAAATTTCTTCAATTAACGCCTGCGCCTTGTCAAGATTTATTTTACTATTTTTTAATCTGCGAGAAGCATCTGTTCTTTTAAGCTGATATTCTCTAAGTCCAAGTATTTCCTCTATCATTTCTCGTCTTTCAAGAGGAGTCGCCTTTATAAATAGATCGCTTTCTCCTTGTCCAATAATAATAAGTCCGCGAGAACCAAGACGAGCTTTTGCGAAAAAATCAATGAGATCGCGAAGTAAGATTTCTGATTTATTTAAAAGATATTTATTTTCTCCATTTCTTTTAACTTCGCGAGTGACTGTAACTTCTTCAAAATCAACAGGAAAAAAACTGTTTGAATTTTCAAAAAACAAACTTGCCTGCGCCATTCCAACGCGAGGTCTTTTTTGCGTTCCTGCAAAAATTAAATCTTCTGTTTTGCTACCACGAAGATTTTTTGCATCGCGTTCTCCTAAAAGCCATCTTATAGCGTCAACAATATTTGATTTTCCAGAACCATTTGGACCTACTATTGCCACAATTCCAGCAGGAAATTCCAAAATAGTTTTTCCCGCAAATGATTTAAAACCATTTAATTCAATTTTTTTTAAAAAATGAGCCATAAGGTCTTTTCCAGTTGATAATTATTTTAACAATTTTAACGCATTTTTCGCCGCTTCTATTTCTGCGTCTTGCTTTGCGGCCCCAGAGCCTTCTGCAATTAATTTATCTCCAAAATACACGCCCATTCTAAAAACTCGTTGATGAGCAGGCCCTGATTCTCCTAAAACTCCATAAGTAGGAGTTATTTTTAATTTTTCTTGAATAATTTCCTGCAATTGACTTTTTGCGTCCTTATAACTTCCTGTTTTCAATATTTCATCAAGATTAACCATTACAAACTTATCAACAAACGCTTTTATTTTTTTGAAATCCTGATCAAGAAAAATAGCGCCTATAACCGCCTCAATAGCATTCGCAAGAATAACTTCTCGCGCGCGCGGAGTGTCCTTTTTTTCTCCGCGAGACATTAAAATAAAATCATCAAGCCCTATTGATTCAGCAACTTTTGCAAGTATTTGATAATTTACAAGTGAAGCCCTAAGAACAGTAAGCCTCCCTTCTGGTTCCGTTTTAAACATCTTAAAAAGATTCTCGCTTACAATGAGTTCAAGAACGGCATCTCCAAGAAATTCCAATCTTTCATTATGAGGCAAACGCCATTTTGGACATTCATTCAAATAAGATCTATGCGTTAAAGCTTCAGTTAAAAGATCTTTATTTTTGAAAACAATTCCTATTCTTTTTTCTAATTCGCTTATTTCCATTTTTTTATTTTATCACTTTTTCGATTTTTTGTCCGTCCTTTTCTGTCTCTTTTGAAAATATAGAACCCAAAACGCCATTTATAAAACTTGAAGCGTTTGGTCCGCCATAATTTTTAGCAAGTTCAATAGCTTCGTTTATTGCAACTTTTTCAGGAACCTCTTTTTTGTCAGCAAAAAGAAGCTCGTAAACTCCAATTCTCAATATATTTCTGTCAATTATAGCTATTTTATCAAACGGCCAATTTTTAGCGTTTTCTTTAATAACAGAATCAATTTTATCTAAATGTTCGGCAATACCTTTTAAAGTAGCCCAAGCAAATTCAGGTTCGTCAATTCCTTCTGCAAATTCTTGTAAATTTCTCTCTAAAATCTCTGTTATGTCTTTCTTTTTATCATAAAAATCCCACTCATAAAGAGATTGTAATATTACAGCTCTAACTAAATGTCTCGTAGCCATATATTGGTTTATAAATCAAAAAGAGCAAAAACTTTTTTGCGTTTTACTTTGAACCGCATTTTACGCAAATACGATGAGCTAATTTTGGAGCTCCGCAATTTTTACAAGGAAAAAGACGCTCCTTTTTCAACGCTAAATGAGAACGCCTTCTGCCAACTTTTCCTTTTGAATGATGTTTTACTGGTACTCCTGCCATATTTTTATTATTTATTTAATATAAATATATTACTTCTAAATATTCTAAAAAGCAAGTCTTGTTTTGTTTAAATTACTGCGTCATCATCTTTTTGAAATCCTCTACCATAGGAACTTGTTCTGGTTCTCCTTTATAAAGAGCTGAAGTATAAAAAGCCAACCATTGAGCTGTATTTATTGAAGAAAAAATCTTTTCAATTCTATTTTTACCGTTAATATTTACAGAAATAATATTAAATTTCTTTAATTTCAAAAGTTTTTCTAAAATATTCATCCTCTTTATAATTCTTTGATCATCTTCAGAATCTTTTAAAATCACAAAATAAAATTTACTTGAAAGTTTTTGTGTATTTTTTTTGGAATCAAACCCTGTCATTTCATTATGATTTAATTCTGGAAAAACATTATAAAAGGCTGGAATCTTGCCAGTCTCGTTTAAAACTATTTTCCAATTTTGCGCCAAAGCTTCGTTTCTAAATGATGAATAAATTATAGGAACAAAACCATTTAATTTTTTAGATAATTTTTTCGCAACCTCTCCGCAAGTTTTCGTACTAAGCGTAAATTCCAATTTGCTAATTTCTTCAAGAGATTTTTTCTCGCCCATTAAAGTTAAAAGCGCTTTAATGGAATAACCAAGAGCCATACGAGGTTGCATTTTATCGTTTGGCAATAAAATATATGGAACAGAAAAACTTTTAGCAAGCGAAATGAGTTCCCCGCCAGATGAAACAACCGCCAATGGCAAATTAGCTTCTTTTATTTTAATAAAAGCGCTAATAGTTTCTTCTGTATTACCAGAGTAAGAACTTGCGATAAATAATGAATTTTCCTTATCTTCTTTTGATAAATAAGGAATTCCATAATCATTCCAAATAACAATATCAATATCAGGACGCCATATCTTCAATAAATCTGCGGACAAGTGCGATCCTCCCATACCGCAAACGAAATATTTTTTATATTTCTTTCCTAATCGTTCTGCGTTTTTTATTTCTGGAATATATCCAAACTGTTTATTAAAACTTTTTATATTTTCTAAAATCATATTGATTAATTATAACAAAGTATTTCCATTTGTCACTTTTTCCGAAGCGGAATTTCGCAAAAATTTCATTACAAAATTTTATTCCATTAAATTCTTTTGTTCAAAACTTTACAAGTTAAAAAACAAAAAATAAAAAACTAATTTTTATCCAAAGAATCTTCTGTTGAATTTGTGAAATAAGTATTTGCCGCGTTCCAATAAAGCCAACCTCCATAATATTTACTTGATGAAGCGGTATCAAGAGAATCATAAACGGCTTGCTTTTCTTGTCTTATCATTTGCGATGTATATGTGGCGCCCATATCAAAATCTTGCAACCACGGACGAAGTTTTGTATTTGGAACTTTATTTATATCAAAGTTAGTAACGGTAGCCGATGCGACTGTAGTTTTATAATTTCCCAAAGATAAAATCTTTCCTAACGCATGGGTCAAAGAATAATATATAACATCGTAAGGATGTTCTGCTGGATTTTTATAACCTATAAATCCACTTGCGTAATGAGAAGGATAAACCATAGGACAAACATAATCAAAATATTTATATGCGTCTTGAATAACCTGCCCTATGCCAAGTCCGCTATCATCCACGGTAGACAATCCAAATAAATCAGCTGAAATTCTTTTCCCAGAAAAAGTATTTCGCAAAAATTGAAAATATCCTTCAATAACAGTCGCCATTGGCGTTTTTTGATCCCAATATGGATAAACTATATTCCCTAAAGAACCATCTGAGGCAAAACGAATATAATCAAAATTAACTTCATCAAATCCGCGCGAAAATGCGTCTTGAGCTATTGAAGCAAGATAATTCCACGCAGGCTTTGCGGCAGGATCTATCCAAGAAAGACCATTATTATCTTTCCAAACCGCTCCTGTTTTTTTATTTTTGAGAGCCCATTCGGGATGAGCTTTTGCAAGAATAGGATCTTGAAAATCAGTTATACGACCAATCACATAAATTCCATTATCATGAAATTCTTTTATTAAAGCGTTAATATGCGCAATGCGAATTTCTTTTTCAGCTCCAGAAGATATAACATCTGGAATATCCATAGGGTAAGAAACATAACCAGAATAATCTTTAATATCAATTACAACAGCGTTTAATTCAGTTCCTTTCATAAAATTTATTAATTTTTCAACAAAAGCTGGAGAACCAGCAGTCCACCCAGTGAGATATATTCCTTTTATAATAGAAGGAGGATTTGGAAGTTGCGATTGCAACGGAGTGCTTGATTCATTAAGAATTTGATTATCAATAGTCGTTTGATTTACTATTTCATGACTAACAGACGAACTGCTTGCGCTATTATCGGAATTAGAAACTGCAATGATTGAAATATTTTTACTTAAAGATAAAATCCAAAAACAGAGAATAAAAATAACAAAAATTAAAATGCCGAGAACAATATGTTTATTTTTTTTCATAAATCAATAAAAAATTAAAATGCCGAATGCGGAAATAAAACAAACTTAAATATTAATAATTATAATATAAAACATTGCTCAAATCAATTTGATTTAATATAATGAACTTATGGAACAAGCATTTTATAGAAAATATAGACCCAAAAAGCTTGCCGATGTTTTAGGACAAGACATAAACGTGTCAATCTTAAAAAATGCGGCAAAAAGTAATAAGATAGGTCAAGCATACATATTTTCAGGACCAAGAGGAACTGGAAAAACCACAACTGCCAGACTTTTGGCAAAACTTATAAACTGCGAAAAAAGAAACAACGATCCAGAATTTGCAAAACTGGGAGAACCTTGCAATGAATGCAATCAATGCCGACAAATTGACGCTCAAAATTCTTTTGATGTTATTGAAATTGACGCTGCATCAAATAGAGGTATTGATGAAATTAGAAATTTAAAAGAAAATATCGCAACCTCCCCTACAACAGCAAAACATAAAGTTTATATAATAGACGAAGCGCATATGTTAACGACTGCAGCATTTAACGCGCTTTTAAAAATATTTGAAGAACCGCCGGCTCACGCAGTAATTATTTTGGCAACCACAGAATTTGAAAAGCTTCCTAAAACGATAACTTCTCGCGCGCAAAGATTTTCTTTTAAAAAGTTGGGAAAGATAGATATTATGAATAAATTAAAAGAAGAAGCAAAAAAAGAAAATATCAAAATAAACGATTCAGCCATTGAACTCATTGCCGAAGCCGGAGAAGGAAGTCTTAGAGACGCAGAATCATTGCTTGAACAAACTTCATCTTTTGGCGAAAAAATAGATTCATCTGTAGTTGAATTGATAACGGGGAAAATAGGAGTTGAAAGAATAAACGCATTTGCCGAAGCAATTATCAAAAAAGACACTCAAGAGTGTTTGTCTCAAATTTCAAAATTAAATAATGAAGGAAAAAATATAATTGTTTTCACAAAAGACCTTATTCATTATTTTAGAAAGATTTTATCAATTAAAATTGACGAATCATTAAAAGAAAATTTTAAAAACGAATTAACCAATGAAGAAATTGCGGGATTAGAAAAACTTGCAAAAATGACAACAGAAGTTTTTTTGACGAAAATAATGTCTTCTTTAATAAAAGCTTATTCAGAAATGAGATATTCCCCTTTCTCTGCAATACCGCTTGAAATTATGTTAGTGGAAAATTTGTCAGAAGGAAGCAAGAAATCATAAATCAATTTCAATTCCAACAGGACAATGATCAGATCCTTTTGTTTTAGCTTCAATAAAAGCTGATTTTAAATTTTGAGAAAGCGATTTAGAAACAAAAACATAATCTATCCTCCAGCCAAGATTTCTTTCTCTCGCATTTGCAAAATATGGCCACCAAGAATAATTTCCTCCTTCATTGTTAAATTTTCTAAATGTGTCAATAAAACCTAATTTTATTAAATTGTCTATTTGAAGTCTTTCAACTGGAGTAAACATAGTGCTATTTTTATTTTCATTAGGTCTTGCAAGATCAATTTCTTCTCTCGCAACATTAAAATCTCCAGCTAAAATAATTCTTTTTAATTTTTCGCCTTTCAAAAAATTTAAGAAAAAATTATAAAATTCAATTTTATAATCCATATTTTCCTTATCTCTTCCGCCATTTGGAATATATAAACCAATAAAAATAAAATCATTAAAATCAAGACGAACCATTCTCCCTTCTTTGTCAAATTTTTCAAATCCGATTTCTTTGAAAACTTTTTTTGGTTTTATTTTTGTATATACCGCCACGCCACTATATCCTTTTTTTTCAGCATAATTTCCATAAAAATAATAACCAGGAATATCTACTAAATTTTGTGGAATTTGATGCTCTTGCAACTTAGTTTCCTGAATGCAAACAATATCGGCTTTTTCACTTAAGAGCCATCCTAAAAAATCTTTTTTTTCAACAGCGCGCAAACCGTTTACATTCCAAGAAACAATCTTCATAAGAAATATGATATCACAAAACACCCATTAATGCATAAAAGGTTTTTTAAAAATAAAATTATTTTGCTCTTTCTTTAGGAACTAAAAGCGTTAAAATTGGACTTGCGATAAATATTGAAGAATAAATACCAGTTGTAACTCCTATTAAAAGAATAAGAACAAAGAAATGAAGACTTGCAGGTCCTGCAAAATAAAGCGCCAACAAAACTAATATCAAAGTCAAAGACGTATTTATTGAACGAGCCATCGTTTGATTTACGCTTGAATTTACAACTGAACTAAAAGCGCTTTTGCCGTGATCAAGCAATAAATTTTCGCGAATACGGTCAAAAACAACAATAGTGTCATGGACAGAGAAACCCATAACGACAAGCAATGCTACAACAATATTGCTATCAACTTCAACTCCCATATAATGCCCCAAAATTACCAAAACTCCAGTAGGTATAATAACATCGTGAAAAAGTGTAAATAAAGTTACAAAACCATATTTCCAAGAGCTGACAGGCCAAGAAGCTTTTCTAAAAGCGTAAGCGATATAAAGAGAAATTCCCAAGATTACCAATAGTATAGCAATCAATGATTTTTGGCGAAGCGATGCGCCGACAGAAGGACCAACAGATTCAAAACTTAATTCACTAAAAGACGGATATGCGTTTTTAATCTGATTATCTACTTTTTGGTGAGTTGCTTCATCAATAGAATCAAAACGAACAATAAATGTTTGGGTTGAATTATCAAGCGTGACTTGCGCGTCATTAATTTTAAGATCATTTACAAAAATATTTTGTATATCAGATAAAGATGGATGATCAGCTATTGCTGAAAATTCTAAAAGCGTTCCGCCTTTAAATTCCGCGCTTTCCTTAAATCCATAAAAAATTATGGCAAAAATCGCTAAAACGATTAAAGTTCCAGAGATTGTAAACCATATTTTTTTGTGTCCAATTATATTCAACATATATTTAAATTTTATTTTAGATTTTGAGTGGCAACACTTTTCTTATTTTTATCTTTCAAAAATACATAAAGAAAAAGCCTTGTTGTCGTAATAGCGCTAAACAAACTTACTATAGTTCCAATAAGAAGCGTTAAAGCAAATCCACGAACAAAACTTGATGTGAAATAATAAAGAATAATGGCTGTGATAATAGTTGATGTGTTTGAGTCTCTAATTGATGGCCAAGCTCTGCGAAATCCTTCACTGACAGCAGAAGAATAAGGCAAACCCCTTTTGCGTTCTTCTTTTATTCGTTCAAATATAAGAATATTTGCGTCAACAGCCATACCTATAGTCAAAATGAAACCAGCAATGCCAGCTAAACTCATAGTTATCGGTATAACTTTAAATATACCAAGCGTCAAAATTATATAAATCAAAAGCGCAAATGCGGCAAAAACGCCCAAAAGCCCATAATAAGAAAGCATAAAAAGAATAACTAATATAGCGCCAATAACCCCAGCTATGATTACTTTATTTAAAGAATCGCTTCCGAGAGTTGAACTTATAGTTTGTTGATTAACTAACGTTATCGGCGCTGGAAGAGCTCCCGCGTTAAATCTTTGAACGAGAGAACGCGCTGAATCAACGGTCATATTTCCACCGCTTATAACAGCTTTTCCGTCTGGAATCACCTGTTGGACAGTCGGAGCTTCAATGAGTTGATTATCTAAAAATATTCCAATCGGTTTTCCAATATCAGCAGTTGTCATTTCCTTAAAAATCTTAGCTCCATCGCTATTGAAATTAACTGAAACTTCAGGAGCTCCAGTCGTTGGATTAAAAATAAGTTGAGCGCCAGTTACATATTGTCCAGTAAGATTTGTAGGAATAAATGTTGTACTTGATCCATTTTGTTCAACGTCGCGGAAATCCAAAAGTGGAGTTGTTCCAATTTGATTTATCGCGTCGCTTAAATTTTTTATACCAGCAAGTTCAACTATAAGCTGAGTATTACCGCCTGATTGAGCAGTGTAAACTTGCGGTTCGCTTGCGCCGTAAAGATTTACTCTTTTTTCTATAACATCGCGAAGTCCAGCCACAACAGAACCCTGATCGCTTGCTGGAACTTTTGATAAATCAACCTGATAAACAAGATGAGCGCCTCCAATAAGATCTAATCCAAGTCTCCATGGAATTGTTTGAGCTCCAAAACCTTGCGGATAGATAAAAAAACCAGTGCCAATCGCAAGTAAAATTATAAGTGATATATAAAGACCAGCGTGTCGTTTCATTTTTTATTAAAAAATAATTACAATGACATACCAAGTTTCTTCTTTATCTTGGTATTTGAAATATCTCTTATGAAATACAATTTTGAACGGCTAATCTTTTTAGGACTTGAAACAATATCAACTTTTATAATTGAAGGAGAATGTAGTGGGTAAACTTTTTCTACGCCAACTCCAGCCAAAACAGTTCTAACTGTAAATGTGCCGCCAGCTTCTTTTCCATGTTTTCTAGCTATTACGACGCCTTGAAAAGGCGTTTTCCCTTCGTAAACTTTAATTTTTGAACCTGGTTTTATTTTATCTATTACTTCTTCTGAAATCATATTTTTATTTTATTTTTTATTAAATAGATTCTTTTATCTTTTTTACAATGTCATCAACTGAAATTTTAACTTTTACAAAATATTCTTTAACTCCATATTGTTTCGCTTTTTCAATATCAGAATCTTGAGCTAAATTACTTAAAATAATTATCGGAACATCTTGAAGTTCAGGGATCATTGATATTGTCTGTAAAATTTCAAAACCCATAACTTTTGGCATAATAAGATCCGTAACTATTATGTTTGGTCTTTCTGTTTTTAAAAGTTCAATAGCTTCCTCACCATCAAAAGCTTGCACAACAAGAAAACCTTCTTTTTCAAGATGAACTTTAATTAAAGAAGACAAAAATTTGTCATCTTCTATGATCATAACTCTTTTCAACTCTTCTGGCATATTTAAATATTATCACAAAACAAATTTTTTTCAAATACATCAAACAATAACTTTTGAAAATTATTGCTTAAATTAAATAATAAAGAGCTTTTTAGTTATCCCGATATATTCACGCCGACTTTCGCCGGCGAGACGCAGACATACGCCGAAATATATTCAGCATTAGTCTGCGTATCGCCTGCAACATCTGCGTTCGACTATTATCTTTAACATTGAGATATTAAAAATAATTAATTGATCCACGCACAGCTTCCGCTACGCGTGCCTTGTTACGACTTAGCCCATGTCGCCGAGCCTAGACTAACCCAGCCCTTTTGGAGCGAACATTTGTTCGTCAAAACGCTTTACGCGTTCCAAAAGGGCTGGGCTTTGCCTATTCCCGACTCCCTTGGCTTGACGGGCAGTGAGTACAGGACTCGAGAACGTATTCACCGCAATATAGCTGACTTGCGATTACTAGCGATTCCAGCTTCATGAGGGCGAGTTGCAGCCCTCAATCCGAACTGAGATCGGGTTTGATGGGATTAGCTCCCGCTTACGCGTTGGCAACCCATTGTCCCGACCATTGTAGCATGAGTGTAGCCCAAGGTATCAAAGGGCCATGCTGATTTGACTTCATCCCCTCCTTCCTCCCCGCCCTTTTGGCACGAACCTATTCAGGCTCACGAACGCGCATTTTATGCGCTCCAAAAGGGCGGGGCAGTTTCACGTGACACTTGTAACACGTAATAAGGGTTGCGCTCGTTACCCCACTTAAGGGAACATCTCAAGACACGAGCTGACGACAACCATGCAGCACCTGTGCTTATTGTCCTTGTGAGAAGGCCAATGTTTCCATCGGCTGTCAATAAGTATTTCAAACCTTGGTAAGGTTCTTCGTTTGTTATCGAATTAAACCTCATGCTCCACCGCTTGTGCGAGTCCCCGTCTATTCCTTTGAGTTTTAAGCTTGCGCTCGTACTTCCCAGGCGGCCTGCTTAACGCGTTAGCTTCGCCACTCCGAGGGTCGATACTCGAAACAGCAAGCAGGCATCGTTTAGGGCGTGGACTACAAGGGTATCTAATCCTTTTTGCTACCCACGCTTTCGCGTCTCAGGGTCAGGAGAGCCCCAGTGCATTGCCTTCGCCTTTGGTGTTCCGCACGATATCAACGGATTTCACCCCTACACCGTGCGTTCCATGCACCTCTAACTCCCTCTAGTTTTGTCGTATCTCCTGCACTTCCACCGTTAGGCGGTGGGCTTTAACAGAAGACGCACAAAACCCCCTACACGCTCTTTACGCCCAATAAATCCGGATAACGCTTGAGGTCTACGTATTACCGCTGGTGCTGGCACGTAGTTACCCACCTCTTTCCATAAGGCACTCATTTGCATTGTTACCTTATTACCGCAGTTTACGACCCGAAGGCCTTCATCCTGCACGCGGTGTCGCTCGTTCAGGCTTTCGCCCATTGACGAATATTCTCGACTGCTGCCTCCCGTAGGAGTACGGACCGTGTCTCAGTTCCGTCGTTGGGGGTCAGGCTCTCACCTCCCCTACTGGTCATAGCCTTGGTAGGCCGTTACCCTACCAACTAGCTGATCAGGCCTAGGCCGATCTTAAAGCTCCTTGCGGATTTACTCTTACGAGACTATCGGGAATTACCCCGCCTTTCGGCGAGCTATGCCCGACTTTAAGGTACGTACCAAGGTGTTACTAACTCGTTCGCCACTAACCTTGCGCTTCGCACAAAAACACTAATTTGTTCGTGTCTTTGTGCGAAACACAAAGTCCGTTCGACTTGCATGCCTTATCCACACCGCCAGCGTTCATCCTGGACCAGGATCAAATCCTCTTAAAAAGAGCCTTACACTCTTGCGCGAAATTTTCTAAGAAAATTTCGTAAAAAGAAATATATTGGGACAACTGAAAAACTCTCTACTTTAATATTTAATTTTCAATGTGCTTACTCCTTTTTAAGGAGTGTGATTATTATAAACGAGACATAAATTTTGTCAACATTAACCGCCATATATTTTATACTTTTTAAATAATTTAATTAGAGACAATTTTGAATACATATTTGCGAAGTCTCACTTCGAGGACGAAGAGAGACTTCGGGGAAAAAGAAACAGAATAAAGCATCTTTATGAAGTCTCACTTCGCAGACGAAGAGAGACTTCGGAGAAAAACTCCTTCGAAGACGGAGAGAGACTTCGGGGACGGAGAGACTTCGGATAAAAATTCCTTTGCAGAAGAAGAGAAACTTTGTGAAAATTGCGCGCGTTAATTATTGTCAAAATTATTCTATGCGCTTCGCTTTTTTATTTAATTCTTTTATCTCGTCACGAAGTATACCTGCAAGTTCAAAGTCAAGAATACTTGCAGCTTCTCTCATTTCCAATTCTTTTTGAGCTATTAATTTATTTATAGCTGTTTTTGATTTTGGAACAACTTTCATTTCAAGATCTAAAATATCAGAAACATCTGGAAGAATATTTGATATTTTTCTAATAATTGTTTTTGGAGTAATGTGATTCTTTTTATTATATTCAAGTTGAATTTTTCTTCTACGATTTGTTTCAAAAACAGCGCGCTTAATTGATCCTGTAATATTATCTGCATATATTAAAACTTCTCCATTTTTATTTCTTGACGCTCTTCCTATTGTTTGAATAAGAGAAGTTTCGCTTCTTAAAAATCCTTCTTTATCAGCGTCTAAAATAGCAACAAGAGAAACTTCTGGAAGATCTAATCCTTCGCGAAGAAGATTCACCCCTACTAAAACCTCAATTTTCCCCAAACGAAGATCTGTAAGAATTTTTATTCTATCCAAAGTTTTTACATCGCTATGAAGATAATTAACTTTTATATTTTTCTTTTGAAGATAATCACTTAAATCTTCCGCCATTCTTTTTGTAAGCGTTGTTACTAAAACTCTTTCCTTTTTATTAATTCTTTCTTCAATTCTTGGAATAAGATCTTCAATTTGTCCTCTAGCTTTTAATATTTTTATTTTTGGATCAACGAGTCCAGTAGGCCTAATAATTTGTTCAACTATTTGACCATTTTTTGTTTTTGGATCGCTATTTTTTAATTCATATTCGCCAGGAGTTGCAGATGTATAAATGACTTGTCCAATTTTTTCTTTAAATTCTTTAAAAAGCAATGGACGATTATCTTTTGCAGAAGGCAATCTAAAACCATATTCAATTAAAGTTTTTTTACGCGCCGCATCGCCATTAAACATTCCTTGCAATTGCGGAATTGTTATGTGAGATTCGTCAATGATAGTCAAAAAATCTTTTTTATCTTTTATCTTATCCCCTTTGCCAAAAATATTTCCCATTGAAAAATAATCTAAAAGAGTTTCTCCTGGTTCGCCTTCTTTTCTAAATGAGAGATGTCGCGAATAATTTTCAATGCCATGACAATATCCAGTTTCACGCATCATTGCAATATCAAATTTTGTTCTCCTCTCAAGCCGTTCAGCTTCTAAAAACTTTTTTTCTTTTTCAAAATATGCCAATCTTTCTTTTAATTCTTTTTGAATGTTTTCTATAGCTCTTTCTCTGTCAAATTTTTCAGTAATAAAATGTTTTGCCGGAGCTATAAATATTTCAGCAAGAGTAGGATTTTTTCCAACTAAAAAACCGCGAACAGGATCAACTTCATAAATAGTTTTTATCGTTCCGCTTCCTATCTCAAAATCATAAATAATTTCTTTGTCTGGTGGCATAATTTCCCAATGGTCGCCTCGCAATCTATAAGTTCCTCTTTTTAAATCTGAATCTGTGCGAGTAAATTGCAATTCCACCAATTTTTGCGAAAATGTTTTTCTGTCTATTTTATCGCCAACTTTGAAATGAAAAATATTTTGCGCGTATATTTCTGGCGCGCCCAAACCATAAATGCAAGATACCGAAGCAACGACTATTACATCTCTTCTTGTCAAAAGCGCTGTTGTCGCCGCGTGACGAAGTTTATCTATCTCATCATTTATTAACGCTTCCTTGTCAATATAAGTATCGCTTTTTGGAATATAAGCTTCTGGTTGATAATAATCATAATAAGAAACAAAATAGTTAACGGAATTTTTAGGAAAAAGTTCTCTAAATTCATTAACAAGCTGAGCGGCCAAAGTCTTGTTATGCGCTATCACGAGAGTTGGCTTTTGAATTTCAGCTATAACATTTGCAATAGTAAATGTCTTTCCAGATCCAGTAACGCCAAGCAATGTCTGATTTTCAAAACCCTTTTTTATACCAGAAACCAAAGCTTTAATAGCTTTTGGTTGATCACCGGCAGGTTTGTTATTTGAAATCAATTCAAAATGGTCCATCTGTATTTGTTATAAATCACGAACTTTATAAAAGCAAATAAGAATTTTATATAATCAAAAACCGCTTCCAATGCCTCACACAAAGAAAGCGGTTTTTTTCAAAATCAATTATAGCATTTTATTTAAAAAATAAACATAAGTTTATCCACAGCCTTAATATAACTATTTTAATACATTGGTTAATGGACATAAATTATGATTGTGCTTTCTTGCGACGCAATATTTTCTACCATATTCTATTAAAAGATACGTAAATTTATTCCAATATTTTTTTGGAACGATAAGCATTAAATCTTGCTCTATTTTTTCAGGAGTCTTTTCTTTTGACAATCCTAAAACACTTGAAAGACGTTTAACGTGAGTGTCAACCGCAATTCCAGAAGATATTCCATAAGCGTTTCCTAAAACTACATTTGCGGTCTTTCTGCCTACGCCTGGAATTTGCAATAGTTCTTCCATATTATTAGGAATAGTTCCGTTGAATTTATCATTTATCATTTTTGCCGCCAATAAAATATTTTTCGCCTTTGAATGATAAAATCCAGTTTGCTTTATATCTTGTTCAAATTCAGAGAGATCTGCTTTCAAATAATCTTTTAATGTTTTATATTTTTTGAAAAGTTTTTCCGTCACTTCATTAACTTTTTTATCAGTGCATTGAGCGGAAAGTTCAACGGCAACTAAAAGCTCCCAGTTATTTGAATAATTTAAAGCGATCTTTGCGTCTGGAAATAATTTTTCCAAAACTTTTATTATTTTTAAAACTCTTTTTTTGAGCACGGGAATATCTTTTTCTTTTATCATATAATTATTATAAATCTTTAATATAGATACATTCAAATGGGAATTATTTTACAAAATGAATTTTTTAATAGAAAAACAACAGTTGTGGCAAAAGATCTGTTGGGGAAATATCTTGTCAGAAAAATTAAAAACAAAACAATAAAACTTTTTATAACAGAAGTTGAAGCATACGACGGAGAAAAAGATCTTGCATCTCACGCAAGTCACGGAAAAACAGAAAGAACAAAAATTATGTTTGACGAGGCAGGATTATTTTATATTTATTTAATATATGGAATGTATTGGATGTTAAACGTGACAACTGGAGAAAAAAATTATCCAGCGGCGATATTAATTCGCGGAGGAATTTATTATGACGATAAAAACGATAAAAAAATCATAATAAACGGTCCGGGAAAAATAACAAAGTTTTTAAAAATAACAAAATATCAAAACGGGAAAAAAGCTAATAAAGAAAATGGATTATGGTTTGAATCAAATGATATAAAAATTAAAAAAAACCAAATCTCTGCAACAAAAAGAATCGGCGTTGAATATGCTGGAGAAATATGGGCGAATAAACCGTATAGATTTATTTTAAATAAAATTATTTAAACCTGACAGGCAAAATAAATTGCTCATCATTTTTTTGCAATCCAGACGGATTATCTTTTTTGAAAACTATCTCGCCTTTTGAATATTTAGGTTTTTCAAATGACAAACTTGCGACAAAAGGAACAGAGCTTGTTGTAGTCCAATCTGTAAGAGCGTGAGCAAGTCCAGCGCCTAAAACCGCGCCATCTCCATCTAAAACGCTAACCTCAAAAACTCCTTCAAAATACCAACCGCGCGCGGATCCAGAAATACTTATTGGCGAAGAAACCAAATCATTAGCATTTAAAGAAAAGATTTCAATGTTACTTTTTTCTTTATTGTTTTGATTATTATTTTTAATATTTAAAATAAAAAATATCGCAGTTGAAATAACTATTACAACGATAAAGATAGCAATTATATTTTTCCTTTTAAAAATTTTATTTTTCATTTTAGATCCAATTTAATTTGAATCAATAAGAATTCTAACATTATTGCCTTCTAAAACAGTTAAAAATCCAGATTCGGCGTCAATATAATGTTCTTCATTTTTTTCATCAATAATCTTTATAACTCCTTTATCTAAAACAGAAATTAATGGTTGATGATTATTCAATATTGTAATTTCACCCATAGCTGTTTTGCAATTAACAGAACGAGCTTCGTCGTGATAAAAAATTTTTTCTAATGAATAAACTCCTAAATGCATATTTTTGTTTAATTATTTTGAAGCGATTACATCTTCAATTCCACCTTTGAGATAAAAATCTTCCTCGGGCCTATCGTCATGTTTTCCATCTAAAATTTCTCTAAAACTTTTAATCGTATCTTGCAATTTAACATATTTTCCAGGACGACCGGTGAATGGTTCGGCAACAGAAAAAGGTTGAGAAAGAAATCTTTGTATTTTGCGAGCGCGATCAACTATTTTACGATCAGTTTCTGATAATTCTTCAATTCCTAAAATAGCGATAATATCTTGAAGCTCTTTATATCTTTGAAGCATTTGCTGAACTTCGCGAGCGACATCATAATGTTCTCTTCCTATTATCTTTGGATCTAACGCTGTTGAATTTGAACTTAATGGATCTACGGCTGGATAAATACCAATTTCAGTGAGAGCTCTTGAAAGAACAATTGTTGAATCCAAGTGACTAAATGTTGTCGCTGGAGCTGGATCTGTAATATCATCAGCCGGAACATAAACCGCTTGAACAGATGTGATTGATCCATTTTTTGTTGAAGTAATACGCTCTTGAAGTTCTGCCATTTCAGACGCAAGCGTTGGTTGATAACCGACAGCAGAAGGCATTCTGCCCAAAAGAGTTGAAACCTCTGCGCCAGCTTGAGAAAAACGGAAAATATTATCAATAAATAAAAGTATATTTTTATTTTCTTCGTCTCTAAAATATTCAGCCATAGTAAGAGCCGATAAAGCAATCCTTGCGCGCGCGCCAGGAACTTCGTTCATCTGACCAAAAACAAGAGCTGTTTTATTTAACACTCCAGATTCTTTCATTTCATTGTATAAATCGTTTCCTTCACGAGTGCGTTCTCCAACACCGGCAAAAATTGAAACGCCTCCACCAACTTCAGCAACATTATGAATAAGCTCTTGTAAAAGAACTGTCTTACCGACTCCAGCTCCGCCGAAAAGTCCAACTTTTCCACCTTTAATAAACGGACAAATAAGATCAATCACTTTAATTCCAGTTTCAAAAACTTCTGTCTTGGTTGATTGTTCTGTAAAAGCTGGAGCTGAACGATGAATTGGTAAAAATTTTTTATTTTTTAAATCTCTATTTTTTGAAGAAAACTTTTCTGGTTCGTCTAATGAACGCCCAACAACATCAAAAATATGTCCCAACGTTTCTTCCCCGACAGGAACTTCAATCATTCTTCCCAAATCTTCAATTTCCATTCCGCGAGCAAGACCATCGGTTGAATCAAGCGCTATAGCTCTAATTTTTCCAGGTTCAATGTGTTTTACAACTTCAAAAATAATTTCACGATCTTTTAAATCTATTTTTAAAGCGTTATAAATTTTTGGAAGAGTTTCGTTTTCTCCAAAAGATACATCAACGACTGGACCTATAATTTGTGTAATTTTTCCTTTTTTCATTTTAATTATTTTTTAACATTTATTTTTATATAAATTTTTGCAGAATTATGTTGAAGTTGAAGCGCCAGATACAACCTCAATTATTGAATTTGTAATAGAAGCTTGACGAGATTTATTGTAAACAATACTTAACTTGTCAGAAAGATCTTCAGCATTTTCAGAAGCGTTTTTCATAGCAACTCTGCGCGCAGAATGTTCAGAAGCGTTTGCTTCAAGAATTAAATGATACAATCTAATTTTTAACAAATCTGTGGCAAGTTTTTTAAGAACATATTTCGGAGAAGGCTCAATTAAATATTCTTTATGAAAATCTCCAGAAAAAGATTCAATGTCCATATAATGAGAATATTTTCCAGCCTTAGGAATTGTTTCATCTATACTATCTTTTACTTTTTCAAAAGTTATTGGGAATAATTGTCTTTTAATAGGATCCTGTTTTAACGCGCTTACAAAATGAGTTGAAAAAGAAATAACTTGATCAAATTGCTTTTCAATATATCCATCTATCAAAAATTCTGAAATCGGATTCACCTCTTTAATACTTACAGAATCTCCCAAATGATGAAAAGATTTTATTAAATCATAATTTCTTCTTTCACAATATGTTATCGCTTTTTGTCCAACTGCCACAAAAGAATAATTCTTGTCAGAAAGATCTATCTTGCCCTTGCGAACAAAACTTTCAAATTCTCTAATTACAGCGCTATTAAAAGAACCTGCCAATCCTTTATCCGATGTTATAAGTAAAAATACAATTTTATTTATTGGTCTCTTTGTTAAAATAGGTGGCATAGAAATATCCTTGATTTTTGAAATAATTCCTAAAATGCCAAGTGCTGTATAAGAAAAAGCTCTTGAATTTAAAGCATATTCTTGGCTTTTTCTCATTTTTGTGACTTCAACGAGCTCCATCGCTTTCGTGATAGTTCCAATGTTTTGCGCGCTTTTTAATCTCCTTTTTATATTTTGCAATGATTCCATTTTTCTATAATTATTTACTCAAAAATACTGATATAGCTTCTTTAAGTTTTTCTTCTGTTGATTCTTTAAACTCTCCAGTTTCTCTTATTGGTTTTAAAACATCGTCTTCGTGAAAATCTTTAAGATTTTCAATAAAACTATTTTCTGTTTCTTTCATTTTTTCAACAGGAATATTTTCAAAGTAATTATTTAAAACTGCATAGAATACACAAACTTGAATTTCAAAAGGAATCGGAGATAAATCTTCTTGTTTTAGAATTTCATTTATTTTTTGACCTTGAAGAATTTTCTTTTTTGTAACTTCATCAACATCTGTTGCAAATTGTATAAAAGCTTGCAACTCTCTAAACTGAGCAAGCGATAATCTTAATTTTCCAGCAACCTTTTTCATTGCTTTTGTTTGAGCTGCAGATCCCACACGAGAAACAGAAATACCAACATTCAACGCAGGTCTTAATCCTTGGTTAAATAAATCTGATTCAAGATAAATTTGTCCATCTGTAATAGAAATTATATTTGTTGGAATATAAGCAGTGACATCTCCAAGCTGAGTTTCAACAATTGGCAAAGCGGTTAAAGATCCGCCACCTTTTTCTTTTGAAAGTTTTGCCGCGCGTTCTAATAATCTTGAATGTAAATAAAAAATGTCTCCAGGGTAAGCTTCTCTACCTGGTGGACGACGCAAAAGCAAAGAAATTTGTCTGTACGCCCAAGCATGTTTAGAAAGATCGTCATATATGACAAGCGCGTCTTCTCCTTTATCTCTAAAATACTCTCCGATAGCGCAACCAGCGTATGGAGCTAAATACCACATAGAAGCAGGATCGGAAGCAGAAGCTGAAACAATAATACTATATTCAAAAGCTCCAAATTTTTTTAAAGTTTCAGCTATTTTTACAACTTTTGATTCTTTTTGCCCTATTGCTACATAAATACAAATCGGAGTTTTTCTTGATTTATCATTTTTTTGATTCAAGATGGTATCTATTGCGATTGCTGTTTTTCCAACTTGCCTATCGCCTATTATAAGTTCGCGCTGTCCTCTGCCTATTGGAATGATAGCGTCAATAGCTTTAATTCCAGTATGAAGAGGTGTATTTACAGATTCACGCTCCAAAACAGTAGGAACGCGAGCTTCTAAAGGATTTAATGTTGGTTTGCTATTTTTGAAAATTGGACCCTTTCCGTCAATCGGATTTCCTAATGGATCTATCACTCTTCCTATAAGTTCTTCGCCAACAGGAATTGATAAAACAGTTTTTGTTCTTTTAACTTCATCTCCGACTTGAATGTCAAGAAAATTATCAAGCACCAAAGCTCCGATAGATTCTTCTTCAAGATTTAAAGCGAGCGCGGAACATTCTTTTCCATTAGATGTTTGTATCTTTAATATTTCTTGACTTATGGCGTTTTTCAAACCAATTATCTTTACAATTCCATCGGCAGATTCAATAACGCTTCCAATTTCATCCCACTTTGGATCGTCTTTGAAACCTTCTATTTCTTTTTTTAATTTTTCTATAACTTCGTAACTCATATTTTTAATATTTTTCAGAACTAATAATTAAATAATTTATCAAGCTTCCCTTTCAAAGATCCATCAAAATAAAAATTATCATTAATTTTAATTGTCATTCCAGCAATCAACTCCGGCCTTACTTTTATTTCATAAGAATCGTTCTCTGTTAAGATATCTTTTAAAAGTTCTTTTGGATTTTTATCCGAAGAACGCGCAAACGTTATCACGAACTTTTTAGAATTATCTCTTTGTCGTAAAATTTTTTCAGTTTCTTCTATTATCTTTTTTGCATAATTTTCATCTCTGTTCTTTTTTAATACATTCAAAAAATTTTCTCCTATCTGAGAATTATTATTTGAAAAATATATCGCGTCAGCAAGCGCTTTTGCATAAGAATTAATAGAATATTTCATTTCTAAATAAATTAATTTACACCTATTTTTTTAACATCAGCTATCGCTTTTTCAATCAACACATCGTCAATTAAAGAAGGAGAAATTTCAACTGTCTTTGAAATAGCGTCTTTTACGAGCTGTTTGACTTCTTTTTTTATCGCTTCTTCCGATTCTTCTTTTTTCATAGCAAGAAGACTTTGAAAATCTTTCAATTCAATATCCTCTTTTTCTTTTGTCTTTGCTAAAAATTTATTTTCATAATCTTTAAGATCATCTTCCGTCTTTTTTATTATTTGGGCAGCTTTAATTTCAGCTTCTTTTATTTTCTCTTTTCTTATTAAATCTACTTCTAATAAACGATCTTCAGCAATTTTTGACTTTGTAATCCCTTCCTCTATTTTCTGTTTTCTATCTTTTAATAACTTAATGATCGGCTTATAGAGAAAATACCACAAAACAAAAAGGAGTAAACCAAAATCAACCATTTGACTTATAATCAAACGCCAATCAATTCCTAATTGTGAAAAAAATTGTTGCATAACAAATATTGAATAAAATTTACTAAACGAACTTAATGATAAGAGCTATAACTAACGCATAAATAACGACTGATTCGGTAATAGCAAATCCCAAAATAGCCATAGTTTGTATTTTTGACGTCGCCTCTGGATTTCTACCAACAGCTTCAACCGCTTTTGCGCCAATCAATCCGATACCAATACCAGGTCCTAAAGCTCCTAATCCAATAGCTATAGCAGCACCGATGAGTCTCACAGAATCCATATCCATTTTTTTATTATTTTAATTAATTTTTATTTTTACCCTACACACCAATTGCGAAAAATCTATTTTATATTTTCATTTTTTCATAATTGGTGTGGGGATACGACCTTTGTTTTTTTTAAACATATCATTTTTAAACTTTTTTTGCTACATATTCAGCATCTTCAAATTCTTCTTCCGAAGTCACAGCTATTGACACGAAGATTAAAGCTAACATCGCGAACACAAAAGCTTGGAAGAAACTTGTGAATGTTTCAAGAAAAAGAAAAGGAAATGGCGGTATATAAGGTATTAAAAATACCATGATAACCAAAAGCACCTCGCCAGCTAATACGTTTCCAAATAACCTGAATGAAAACGATACTATTTTAGCTATTTCTGATATAAATTCAAGTATTCCAACAAAAAATTTTATTGGACTTTTGAAATTAAAAAATATTTTAACCCTAGAAAAAACTCCAATTGAAATCATTCCTAATATATTTACGAGAGTCACCGTGATTAGCGCCAATGCCAATGTGAAATTTAAATCGCTTGCAGGAGATCTAAGAATAGGAACATATTTCCCTTCTCCATTTAAAATACCTATTGAGCCCACGCCAGGTAAAAGACCAATCCAATTAGAAAATAGAACAAAGAGAAATATAGTTAAAATTAATGGAAGATATTTTTCAGATTTACGACGATCTTGAAAAATAGAATCCATAAGATTTAACGCTCCATCAATGATAAGCTCCGCGATATTTTGTAAATAATTAGGAATAAGAGATAATTTTTTACGAATAATTATTGCAGTGATAGCCAAAAATAAAAATACAATAATTGAAAGTAATAACGAATTTGTAACAGGAAATCCGCCTATTTGAAATATTTTTTCAGCATGAACAGAAATATCAAGATTCATTTGAGTAATTTAAATAAAAATATATGCGGAATTTATTATCGCATAAAAAACTGAGTTACTTATTTGGTTATATTATAACAATATAATAAGCAGAAATCAAGCTTTTGTATAATCGCGCCATATTAATGTTGATGATTAAAGATCAAGGCTTCATAGAGTCCAATATGTATGTGATGTTATACAGAGAAAGAAAAAGAAAAAGAGAAAAAAGAAGAATAGGATAAATACATATTTATGAAGTCTCACTTCGAAGACGAAGAGAGACTTCGAAGACGGAGAGAGAATTCGGGGAAAGACTTGGGACAAATACATCTTTTTGAAGTCTCACTTCGCGGGGAGAGACTTCGGAATCAAAGAGAGACTTCTGGGAAAATTCATATTTATTAAGTCTAACTTCGTGGGGAGAGACTTCGGAATTTCTAACAAGAAAAACCCTTAATAATTACCTTGATAAAAAAAATATAACCAACCCAAGAGCCGTTGAAATGGCAGAAATTATCCAAAACCTCATTGTAATTTGAGACTCTGGCCATCCAAGCGCTTCAAAGTGATGATGAATAGGCGCGGAAAGAAAAACTTTTTTCTTTCGCAACTTTTTTGAAGTTACTTGAATTATTACAGAAAGAGATTCAGCAACAAGTATAATTGTGAAAAAAGGAAGAATAATAACTGTATTTGTAAGCATAGCTATAACTCCAATTGTGACGCCAATAGACATTGATCCAGTATCTCCCATAATAAATTTTGCTGGATAAATATTGTTCCATAAAAAAGCCAAAAGAGCTCCAATCATGACCCCGCCAAAAGCGGCAAGATCAAAACGATGCATCGCAAATGACACAGTCGTTAACGCAACAAAAGTAAAAAGCGAAGTTCCGCCAAGAAGTCCATCTAAACCATCAGTTTCGTTCGCAGAAAAAGATGTCGCAAAAACAATAAACATAAAAATAGGAATATACCACCAACCTATTTCAATACTTTTGAAAAATGGAATAGAAAGAATGTCCCATCCAAGTCTAAAATAAAACCACAAAGCGCCAATTCCCGCTAAAATTATATATATAATAGATTTATCTCTAACGCGAAGTCCCCCGCCAGGCGCTCCACCAATATGCATAACTCCAAACCAATCGTCAATGAAACCAAGAACTGCTGCTATAAAAAGAGCGGCTAACGGCAAATATGTTTCTGCGCGATTTAAAAAATTCAAATAGCTCCAAATACCACCAAAAATATTATTTGTTATTCCAAATAATATAGCCAAAAAGATAACAGTCCCCCAAATAATAACTCCAGCGCCAGTCAATGTCCCTTCCTTCTTTTTATGAAGTTCATAAAAAACTGGAGCTTCCTCCGCAGATCTCATATGTTTTCCAAAGCGGTGTTTCTTTAAAAAGCGATACCAAATTGGAGTAAACATCAAAGCGACCAAAAATCCAATTGTGGTTAAAATTATAATTCTTATTGCCTCTGTAATAACTATGTTCATACTTTTGATTTACTATTTTATTACAATTATTTTATAAAAATATCAATAAATAAAATTATTGCGGTTGTGATTTAAACCAATTAAATAATTTTTGAGTATTTGTAAAACGATTAGCCTCGCTCGTTCCAAGAATAATTACAATTATAGGATTTGATTTATATCTAAATATAGAAAGAAGATTTCCATCCGCAAGATTTGTATAACCAGTTTTTCCACCAATAAAATCAGATTGTCCAGCAAAATAATTTATACTTTTAACTAAAACTTTTGTGTTTGAATTAAGCTCCGTCGCATATATTTGAGGAGTCCTTGTGATATCTAATATTTGCGGATAATCAAAATATATTTTCTTTGCAAGCAAAAGCAAATCATCAGCTGTTGATTGATTTCCAGAAGACAAACCAGAAGGATCGTCATAATGAGTATTCGTCATACCCCAAGACAAAGCTCTCGCATTCATAGCTGCCAAAAATTTTGATCTGCCAAAAGCGTCGGCAAACGCTTCTGCTGCAACATTACTTGAGGGCAAAAGAAGAAAATGAAGAAGATCAGAGACTGAATAAACATTTCCTTCTCTCAAAGTCCTTTCTTCGGGATCTGCTATAAAAGCATCATGAGTAATTGTTATTTTTTGATCCATTTGAAAGTTATCCAAAACTATAGTTGCGGTCATAAGTTTGCTTAATGAAGCAAGTGGCCATTTTTTTGAATCATTACTGCTAAAAAATATAGCGCCATTATCTAAATTAGCAATTAAAGCTTCCTGATATTTAAGTCCAGAAATAACAGAATTATTATTATCTTGAGACAATAAAGGATCGCTTTTTATAACAGTGCTTTGAGTTGGAAGATTGCTATCGGTTTGGTTATTTTGAATATTATCGCTAATCATTGGTTGCGAATTATTATTTACACTTATTATAGAATTAGTATTCACTAATGCCAATGATTTATTAGCTAAAAAAGTTTGTGAATTATTTTGAGCATTATAAGCAATTCGCGAAAGAAATCCGACGCTAATTATCGCGCAGAAAAAAATAATTTTTTTAAGATATAAATTTTTGTTAAAATTAGACATTAAAAAATGATTAAATTACGCTTGCATTATTCTCAGCATCAAAAACCTTTGACAACTCGCTAAACTTTTCGTAGTCAGGAAGATCTTCTTTCTTTTCTATACCCAAATGCTTCATCAAGTCAAATGTAATTCTATATAAAAACGCTGATGAACGATTATCGTCGGAAACTTTTTCAATAAGCCCGCGCATAGTTAAATTTCTTAAAATTAAACTTGAATTAACGCCTCTTAAATATTCTATTTTTGCGCGAGAAATCGGGCCGAGATATGAAATTATCGCAAGAGTTTCTGAACTTGCAGGAGTTAAATCTTCTGTAAGCTCTTCTTTCACAAAACCTTCAAGAATAGTGTTAAATTCAGGTTTTGTAGCAAGTTGTATTTTTTCACCATCAGAAAAAATCATTAAACCGCGAGAAGAATCTTCAAGTCTTTTTTTAATCTCTTGAATTAAATCGTCATATTCATTTTCCTTTAATTCCAAAACCGCTTCTATTTTTTTACGCGACATTGGTTCTCCGTGAATAAAAAGCAATGCTTCAAGTGATGCTAATTTTTTATCAAAATTTTCCATAGTGTTAATTTTTTTTAATTATTATATCAGAAAAGTTATCAATTTGTTCAAGTCTTATAAATTGTTCGCGCGCAAGATGTAAAACTGCCAAAAAAAGTATAATCATCTCCGCGCGAGTTTTTTCAATAGCTAAATTATTTAAACTTGAATCTCCTTCTTTTTGAATTCGTGAAAAAACTTCTTGTATCTTTTCTTCAAGCGTTATTATTGTTCCTTTTATAGTTTCTTCTTCGCGCGAATATACTTTCATTTCCTCAAAAATTCTATATAAAGAATTTTCTAATAATTGCTTATCTGTTTTTGCTCCAGGATAAAAGACACTTTGTCCGCGAGGTAACCCACCACCTCTACCTAAAAAATAAGGCCTGCTATAAGCCCTATGACCGTCTTTCCAAAGTTTAGAAAGTAATTTAAAAGCCGGTTTTAAATCCCTGTAAATGACAAGACGAGATTCAAGATCTTTTATTTCTATTTCCTCATCTTCTGTTAATTCAATATTCGGCAAAAGATATTTTGATTTCAAAAAAATAAGTTTGCTCGCAACTGAAATAAAATCTGCCAATAAGCGCAGATCTGAAGAAAAACCGCCTAAAGATACTTCCCCATTTTTGAATGTGTCAAGATATTTTAAAAAATCATCGGTCACTTTTGCCATACTGACTTCATTCACGTCAAGTTTCTGATCTTCAATAAGTTCAAGAAGCTTTTCAAGTGGTCCGCTAAATTTTTCAAGTTTAAGTTCGTACATAAATAAAAATATTTTCTATAAAACTATATTTGCGGATTCTACAAAATATAATTTTGTGCGCGGGGTGTGGCAATCGAACATCGCTCGTGTTCACTCGCTCTTTGAAACCCCTCGGTTTCAATGCTTCCGCCACGGGGAAACTACCGTTTCCCCGACCCCTTTCCCGTTCGAATCCTTTTGTAAAAAACATTTTCTATAAAACTATATTTGCGGATTCTACAAAATATAATTTTGTGCGCGGGAGAGGATTCGAACCTCCAAGCCCTTGCGAGCGCTACCACCTCAAGGTAGTGCGTCTACCAGTTTCGCCACCCGCGCAATAATATTAATATACTCCTTATCTGCGCTAAATTTCAAGTATTTAAATTATATTTTTGTAAAAATTTATGTTGTAAAATAGCAATAAAATAATTATTTAAATATCTTAAAAATTATTCTTCTATAAAATCAAAATTTTCTCCATTCAAGACAAGTTTAATTTTTGATCCTTTTGCAATTTTTCCAGAAATAATATCTTCTGACAATTTTGAACGAATATTATCGTCAATGACTCTTTGTAACGGCCTTGCTCCAAATGATGGATCATAACCAAGTTTGACAACTTTCTCTACCGCTTCATCTGAATAATCTATAATTATTCCTTGTTGTTTCAAAGTTTCTGAAAGTTCATTCAAATTTAATCTAGCAATTTTATTGAGATCATCAACTGAAAGATTTTTAAAAACAATAATTTTGCTAAAACGGTTCAAAAGCTCTGCCTTAAAAACATCAACCAATCTTCTTTTTAAATAATCTGCAATATCTGACATTGATTCCCCCTTTGAAAGAGATTCATTAATAATGTCAGAATGCGCGTTTGATGTGGCTATTATTATAGTGTTTGAGAAATCTACCACTTCGCCAAGATTATTTGTCAACCTACCATCGTCAAAAACTTGCAAAAATAAATTAAGAATATCAGGAAATGCTTTTTCAAATTCATCAAGAAGTATTAAACAATATGGTTTTGATATAACAGCATCAGTTAATAAGCCACGCGTTGCGCCATCTGGGGAACCTATAAATCTAATAAAACTTTGTTTATCTTGATATTCAGTCATATCAAATCGCACCATTGCATTTTCAGAACCAAATTGTATTCTCGCCAAAGCTTTTGCTAATTCTGTTTTTCCAACGCCAGTAGGCCCAACAAAAAGAAAACTTGCTATTGTGCCACCTCTTTTCATTACTCCGCTACGATAAGCGCGCAAAGCTTGAGCGACGGCAGTGACAGCTTCTTCTTGATCTATAAGTTTTTCATGAATAATATCCTCCATATGAAGCAATGAATAAGCTTCTCCACCTTTCGCCTCGTGCAAAGGAATCTTAGTTTTAATTTCAGCTATTTTATTTACAATATCTGGTTTAAGAATTTTTTCACCATGCCTTTCCGCATCAACTAAAGCGCTTTTTAACAATTCTTCAGCGCTTGATGGAAGAAATTCTTTTCTAAAATATTTTTTTGCCAAAAAAACAGCTTGTTTTATCGCGCCAAAAGTTATAGTAATCCTTGTTTTCTTTTCAAGAATTAAACTTTCGTAAGATAAAATTTTTTGAGCATCTTCTTCGCTAATTTCATTCACAGATATCATTTCAAAAGAACCTACAAAATCGCTTCTTGATTCTATTAAATTTTTATATTCTTTTGGATACGTAGTGCCGATAACAGGAAAAGCGCTATCAAGTATAACTGGCATTAAAATATCTGCGGCAGAAAGATATGCTTCGCCAGAAGTTCTTAATAAATTATGAATATCAGGAATATAAAGAATTATATTTTCAGCAAAATATATTTCTTCAACTATCTTTTTTATCCTATTAGCTAATTCATTTTGATCAGCGCCAGAAACAAGACTTTCCAATCGCAAATTCACCAATCTTTTATCAAAAAGCTGTTTAGGAACATCATCGTTTGCTAAACGCTCCGCGAAGTGATTTATTATAGTTTCCTTTCCTATGCCAGCTTCTCCAATTAAAATCACATTAGGATTAGTTGGACGAGCCAGTGTTTCAACAAGCCTTTGATATTCTTCATCATGTCCAATAAGAAAACCTATTTCATTATCGCGAGCAAGGTCGGTAAGATCAATAGAATAATTATCAAGCGTTGGAGTAGGACGAGCAGTCCAAGCTCTATTCATAATTCTATGTTTAATTTTTCTTCTATGTTCCAATGTAAATCCGCCAAGCGCGCGTGGAAATTTTGTAAATATGCCACTTTTAATCCGTCCCAAAATTAAAGCTCTCTCCAAATCTCCTTTATCTATAGAAAATATACTAAATAAACGAGATATGGAATCGTCTTTTATATTTGAAAGCGCTGAAAACAAATCTGAAATTTCTATATATTCATGTCCAGAATTTAAAGCGTAAGTAATTGATTCTACTAAAAGATTAAAAATTTTTTCCTTGTAAAAATCTTTTGATGAACCAACAATGGAATCTTTTTCTTTTGAAATAAGTTCTTCAATTTTATTTTTAAACTCTTTTGGATCTATATCAATACGAGACAAACCTTCGCGAATTTGCGAATAATAAAATAATTCCCGAGCAATAACTAAATAAATATTTTCCTTAGTGATTATGCTTCTATCAAAAGATCTTTCAATCACTGAAAAAGCCTTCGGACGAATTGATCTCGCTATATTAGCCTTTTTCAAAGCTAAAAGCTTTATTAATTGAATATCGCCATCATTTTTATGCAGTAAAAAATCAATAATAATCAAAGAAAATAAAACTCCTAAATATCTAAGACTATGTATATTTGAAATAAGAAATATAAATGTTAAAAAAATAAAAGATATATAAAAAATATAACGCAAAATACGCACTAAAGACCTCCCAGTAAAAGACATATTTAGACGAGGATCCGAAAACACAACTTCAGGATTAAGTTCAATCTTTTCGCCTTGTCTTGTTATTGAAATATTTAATTTAGTATCCTTTGATTCCATGATAAATAAGTATTATTGGGATTAATGCCCAAATTATATAAATACACAAAAAAAGTATTGCTGTAAAAAAATAAACTACAAAACCAATTAAAACTCTCCCTGAACGAAAAATTATACCAAGTATTCTTCCAACTATACTGTAATCTTTATATAATGGCTCAAAAAAATAACGAAGAGTTACCGCAACCGCGAATGTTTTATCCATATCTTTAAGAGTCTTCATAAAATTATCAACGATAGTAGAAAAACCATTTACATACCAATGATAAAAAAACAAAAAAAATCTATAAAAAAGTCTATCTGTTATATATGTCAATACAAAATTCATATAAAATTTTGATAAATTAAATATTTAAAACCTTTTTAAAATTATAACATAAAAATAAATAATATGCGATATTTCAAGCCAAACATTTATTGAGATCTAACCTCAATCTTTATAAAAAACACTTTTTAAAATAATGGTTTTTGAATGTCTTTTTTTACATCATTTTTTTGTAATGGCAAGTCATACGTCTTGGAAGTTTCTTTGATATATTGCGGAAAATTTTTTAAGATTTTTGATAATTTCACAAAATCTTCATCAAAAAGTTTTCCCATTTGTTGCGGCGAGCGCAAAACTGCGGCAGGATGAAGTATTGGAAAAATTATATATTTTTCATCGTCATCATTCTTTTCATTAAAAAACTTTTTGGGAAAAAAATAAATTCGTCCATGATCGCGAGTGATTTTTGCTTCTGGCAAAAAATAGTTCATAGAAAAACGACCAAGCGTAACAATAATTTTAGGATCAATTATTGTAATCTGCGAAGAAAGATAAGGTTTATAAGCTTCAATTTCTTCTGGCAATGGATCTCTGTTTTCAGGCGGCCTTCGCTTCACAATGTTTGTGATATAAATATCTTCTCTCTTTAAATTAATTTTTTCTAACATTTGATTTAATAATTGTCCTCCACGGCCAACAAATGGACGTTGCAATCTATCTTCATTCAACCCAGGAGCTTCGCCTATAAATAAAACTTCACAATCTGGATTGCCTTCTCCAAAAACGAGATTTGATTCCAAAAGAGGAAGAGACTTGTCAGATAAAATTTCAGATTTCAATTTTTCTAATTCCAATTTTTTATTCATCGCTTTTATTTTATCACATAAATATAATAAATAATTTTAACGCCAATTCATATTTCAAAAATTCAAAAAAGAATAAACAACTGTAAACATAAACAAAGCCATAATCAAACTAACAAAAAAGTATTGCAATTTTGAAAATTGTAGAGCTTTAACGCCAACAGAAAGTATCAAAATATATTGAGCTCCAATAAAAAATCCGCCAGCGAGCTCCATAACAATCACAAAATTATTAAATCCAGAAAGAATTATTGAAATCGGAATACCTATAATTAAAAACCTAGACAATGCGTGATTCCATTTCAAATCTTTTTCAAAAGAATTTCTCAATTCCTTGCCAATTGGCATTGAAACAGTCCAAATAGAAAGTAAACCGATTAAAGCAACTAATTCCCTTTCCCATAATGGCCAATTATTTAAATCGGATATATTTCCATTTGCAAATAATGACGAAGATGAACCCAAAAAACCTATAGAAAACAAGAAATAAAGCAATCCAGAAAATGCCGTTCCTAACGCAAAAGCAAGCCACATTCTTTTTATATTTTCAGTTTTTTCTCCCAAAGACAATTTTCTTTTAATAGATAATAAATAAACAGATTCAACACTAGTCCAACCGGCAAGAGAAAAAAGAACAACACCAATTGGAGAAAAAAGTTTATTAGAATTAAATAATTGAATTGATTGAAAAACCAAATCTGGTTTTGAAGATAAAAAAACAATTAAAATTGTAGACGATACAAAAAATACTCCAAGCTCTTCTAAGCTCATAGTTTTTTTATCTCCTAAAAATATCGGGATAGAAATTATAAGCCACAATAAAATCAAGCAAACACCGTGTGGCAGAAATGGAAAAATAATATTAATAAATTGAGATCCCAATAATAAATAAATTGTAAAACTTAATAATAATCCTACAACAATGGCTAAAAATCCAATCCAAAAACCAATATTTCCAAAATATTTTTTAGTTAAACCAAGCAATCTTTCTTTCGCTTCAACTGATTCAAGCGTCTTAAAATAAATAAAATGCGTTGAAGCGATAATTATTGTAAAAAATAAGAAATAAAAAACAATTAAAAGCCAACCTGAACTAGCCATAACATACGGTAACGCAAACATACCGCTTCCAAGCGTTGCAGCAGATATAATAAAAACAGTTTTTAAAAAATGTCTATTTAATTTCATAAAAATCAGTTATGTTCTAAATCTTGTATATAAGATCGCCAACTTTCGCAATTTTATGAACTTTTATTCCAACCAACTTTCCTTTTAAAGCAAATTTAATCTTTTTATGATCGTATTCCATTGATTTAATAATCTCATTAAAATCTGTATTCGCTCCTTTAATACGAATTTTTGCGCCAACTGAAACTTTTTGATTAAATTTTACAACCGCAACTTTTATTTTTCCGTAAAAATGAGTAATTTTTCCTATCGGCTTTTCAGTTTTTTCTTTACGGATAATTTTTTTGAGCTTTAATTTTGGCAAAACTTTTTTAACCTTAATATTTTTTTTATTTTTCAAAACACAAACAACTTTTTTATTTATTGTTGTTTTTTTTGTTTTAATCTTTTTCTTCAATTTTACAGACATATTTTAGATTACTTTCTTAACTTTTTTTCTTCTTTATTAATCATAGCTACAACTTTTTTAAACAAAGATTCTGGATCTGAATCAAAAACCGCCTTTCCCATTCCACGATGAGCTTTTTGTAAAATACCTTCAATCATATCGCTTGTTCCACCAACACCTGTTAAAACACCTTGCGGTTTTTGATCTTCAAAAGCAATCGTAAATTCATTTAGAGTCCCGATCCTGCCATAAATAGTTATCACAGCGTCAGCGGCGCGAGTAAGAAGCAAATTTCTTCCAGAATAATCAAACCCTGTATAAATGATTAGATCGTGATAATCCACCGGCAAATGATATGTTTTTATGTGCGCTTCTTTTGAAGACGCGGGAGAAAGTCCAATAACCATACCACCAGCTTCCTTTGCGCCCTTAGCGCTCCAAAATGGAATTCCAGTTGTCGCGCCAGTCACAAGAATCATATTATTTTGAGCAATAAGTCTGCCGATCATTTCAGCTTTTTCTTTTGTCCCTGGAAGACAATGTTTAGTTTCAGCGGCTCCAGAAACGCAAATTTTATATTTTAAATGATATTTATTTATACTATTTTTTTTCATTTTTTTATAATTAAAATTAATTTTTTATAGTTCAACTTCTTCTTCTAATTTAGGAACCTCTGCGTCAATAGAAAATTCCTCTTTAATTTTTTGAGCTAACACTTCGCTAGAATTTTGTTCACCCTGAACAACAAAAACTTTTTTAAGAGTTTCTTTCATAGATCCAACCCAATTTAAAAGTCTCGGCTGATCGGCGTGCGCAGAATATCCTGGAATGTCAACTTTTTTACATTTTACAGAAACTCTTTCTCCAAAAATAGTTACTTCGCTCGCGCCTTCTAAAATTTCTCTACCAAGAGAATCTCCTGCTTGATAACCAACAAATAAAATAGTGCTTTTTGGATCTGGCAAATATCTCAATTCGTGATGAAGAATTCTGCCAGCGTTTGACATTCCAGATCCCGCAATAATTATTTTTGGCGCAGGAACATCGTTAATAGCTTTTGATTCATCAGTTGTCATTGTAAAATGAATATCAGGAAAATTTAAAATATCTTCGCCTGTCTTTATTATCTTTTCAGTTTCGTTATTGTAATAATTTTCATATTTTTTATAAACTTCTGTAAGTTTTATAGCAAGCGGACTATCAATAAAAACAGGAACGCGAGGAATACTATTATCTTCAAAAAGCTGATGAAGGTTATACAATAATTCTTGCGTTCGCTCCATTGCAAAAGCAGGTATCATTAAAACACCACCAGCGTTGACTGTCTCTTTAATAGTTTTTTCCAATAGATCTTTTCTCGTGGCAACATCTTCGTGAATCCTGTCTCCATAAGCAGATTCAACCAGACAATAATCAGCATGAGCGTTTGTCATCATTTCTGTAGGACGAATTATAGGAGCTGGATAGTTTCCAAGATCTCCAGAAAAAACAATAACTTTTCCATCTGCTTCAATTTTTATAATAGAAGATCCTAAAATATGTCCTGCGTCAAAAAAAGTTATTCTGTAATTTCCAAGTTCAACAGTCTCATGATAATCAATACCATTCCATAAACTCATTAAATGATCTACATCTTCCAAACTATATAAAACTGGCTTTCCTTCTCTTTCAGCTTCTTGCGACAAAATGTGTTCAGAATCCTCAAGCATTAAACGAGCAAAATCTTTTGTGGCTGCAGTAGAATAAATAACTCCTTTAAAACCGTCTTTTACTAATTTTGGCAAAAGACCTATGTGATCAAGATGAGAATGCGTTATAAAAACAGCAGATATCTCTTTTGGATCATATAAAAATGGTTCAAAATTTTTTCTTTCCGCATAGTTGCTCTCTTGATGAAGACCGCAATCAACCATAATTTTTACACCGCCAGATTCTAAACAATAATTCGCGCCAGTGACTTCACCTGTTCCTCCATAAAATTTTATTTTCATAATTAAATTATAAAAGAATTTGTTTTTAAAAACAAATCAAAATAAAATTTATGTTCTAAATTCTATTTTTTCTTTCAATTAAAGCGTTAACAACTTCTTCTTTTTCATTCCAAGGAATCTTCTTGCCATTTGCGATATGAATCCACTCTTCACTGCCCTTTCCAGTTGTAACTAAAACATCGCAAGGATTGAGCAATCCTGCGGCAAATTTTATAGCTTCTCTTCTATCAAGGATTTCGTAAATATGATTTTGGGGAAAATTTGTTTTTTTAATACCATCTCTTATTTCGCCAATAATATTTTTTACGTCTTCATCGTATGAATCTTCGTCGGTTAAAATTATATCATCGCAATAACGCGCTGCTATTTCACCCATTTTTGGCCTTTTCCACTTATCACGACCTCCGCCAGCTGCGCCCAAAACGCAAACAAGTTTTGGATTTTCGCAATTTATATTTGGTTTTGGTTTTGTTTCCTTATAAATAGCTTCAAGAGATTCTGGCGTATGAGCATAATCAACAAATCCAACATAATCGCCAATTCTTTGCGCGTCCATTCTGCCTTCAACTCCACTAAAAGAAATCAAAGCTTGCTCTATGATTCTATCGCTAATTCCAAGTTCCTTTGCAACGGCAACGGCAACAGCAACATTTTCTTTGTTAAAATCACTCATAAGAAATTCGCTGTTTGGATTTTTATTCATCAACTTAGATCTATATATAATTGACATATGTTTTTCAATCCAATCGTCATTTTTTGAATATATAAAAACATTTGATTCTCCAAGTTCTTTTTGGAAAAACTGAGAATCGTTAAAATCTTGATTTATAAAAACAGATCCTCCCTTTTTTAAAACATATTTCAAAAAATCAAGTTTTGCTTTGCGGTAATTTTCAAAAGAACCATGAGATTCAATATGTTCTGGCGCAAGATTTGTAATAATTCCCATATTCCAATTTACAAAACGATGACGATGAGCAACAACACCCTGAGAAGTTACTTCAATAAAAGCATAAGCGCATTTTGCTTTTACAGCGTCGCGTAAAAATTTTTGAATATAACCTTTTCCCGGCATTGAATTTCCTGTTCTATTTTTTGCGCTAAAATCTCCTATTTTTATACGCAATGAAGACAAAACAGCTGTTCGTTTTTGAGCGGTTTCAAATATAGAATTTAAAATTTCCAATGTGGTGGTTTTTCCTTTTGTGCCAGTAACACCTATTACAAAAATTGACTTGCTAGGATATTTATGAACTTTGCTTCCCAAAAAAGCCCATAAAAAGTGGTAAGCGCCAAAAACGATCGGAATAGAAATAAAATTTTTAAATATTTTTTTTACAGATCGCATATTATAAATATATTACAAATTATATTTTTTGTCATATTTATGTGCTAATCCACAACATATTCTCCGAGGCATATATTCTTGCGAATAATATTTCTCCGAAATCTCTCTTCTGTTCACGAACTGAGACCTCGCAAATATGGATTAATTCCCCGAAGTCTCTCTTCGTTCCCGAAAGGAATTTCTCCGAAATCTCTCCCCGCGAAGCACGCTCTTCGAAGTCTCTCTTCGTCCTCGAAGTGAGACTTCATAAAGATGTGTTTGTCCCGCATTTTTTCTCTGTTCCAGCATTCTCTCTTCGTTCCCAAAATCTCTCTTCCGTTTACGAAGTGACACAATTAAATCTTAAAAATTCTGTTTGCGGTTTCAAGAATTGTTTGAGACATCTCTTCTAACGAAACATTCTTAATTTCAGCAAGTTTCTTAACAACTTCTACGACATAAGAAGGTTCATTTCTTTTCCCTCTATATGGAACCGGCGCAAGATATGGCGCGTCAGTTTCTGATAAAATTCTGTCAATCGGAATATATTTAATTATTTCTTCATAACTATTTGCAACATTATTTTTCCTTGGAGGAAAAGTGATTGCTCCACCAAATGTGAATGAAAAACCCATATCTAAAAGTTTCTTTGCCTCATCTATTGTCCCTGTAAAAAAGTGAATAACTCCAGGATTTTTTGAATTTGAAATTTCATTTTGTTCTCCAAGTATCTTTATTAAATCAGTAAAAGCGTTCCTGCAATGAATCACCAATGGTTTTTTTACCTCGTCAGAAAGTTTTATTTGTTTTATAAAAGCGTCTTTTTGTTTCTCAATGGCAAAATTATTTTTTTCATCAATGTGAAAATAATCCAAACCGCATTCCCCTATTCCGACAGTTTCTTTTTTTATCGCTAAAGAATAATAATAATCATGATTAAAATCTTCTCCTAAAATATTGTCTTCTTCAGATGATTTTGAAATTTCATCTGAATCATAATCAGAATCAATAGTATGTATTGGATGCAATCCTATCGCGGAATAAACTCCTTCTTTATATTTCTCAGCAAGCAAAACAGCGTTTAAGGAAGTTTCTTTATTTGTGCCAGCATTAATAAATTTTATCCCGCCAGAAAGAGCGCGGTATACAACATCGTCTCTATCTTCTTCATATATCGGAAATTGCGTATGAGTATGAGCGTCAATAAAGTTAAAATTCATAAAATTAAACTCTTGGGAAAAGGTTATCTATTTTTTTAACAGTAACATTTTTAACATTCCATGAAAAAGCGTCTTTTATCTTTTTTGATGTTTCTGGCAAAAATGGAGTTAATGCTTGAGCCACATTATAAAGCAATGTTAAACAATTTAATATGGCTTTTTTGCGTAATTTATCATCTTTTATAGCCCAAATTTTTTGTTCGTTTATATAAAAATCTCCAAAAGAAATAACATCCCAAATTGCCATAAGCGCTTCGTTAAATTTAAAATCATTAATCTTCTTTAACACAGAAAGATTCATAATTTTTATCTTTTCATCAAATTCTTTATCAACATCTTCAATATCTATATTTTCCTTTGACGCTAATGATAAAATACGTGAAGTAAAATTTCCCAAACCGTTTGCAAGATCTGAATTATATCTATCCTTCATTTTTTCAATAGAAAAATCTCCATCCTGTCCAAATGGAACTTCGCGCAAAAGGAAATATCTTAAAGCGTCAACTCCATATTGCTTTATTAAATCAAAAGGATCTATGGAATTTCCAAGAGATTTTGACATTTTTGAGCCGTTTATAGTCAAAAATCCATTTGCGACAACTTTACCGGGCAATGGCAATCCAGCAGACATAAGCATCGCAGGCCAAATAATAGCATGAAAACGAAGAATATCTTTTCCAATAAAATGAATATCAGCTGGATGTTCTTCCCATCCTTCAATTCCAACAGCTGAAATATAATTTACCAACGCATCAGCCCAAACATATATAACCTGATGAGGATCTCTTGGAACTTTTATACCCCAATCTTTTCCTTCTCTTGAAAAACTAATATCTTCAAGTCCAGATTCAACAAATTTTTTTATCTCATTAAATTTATTTTCTGGAAAAATAAAATCTGGATTTGATTCATAAAAATCCAAAAGTGGTTTTTGATATTTTGAAAGTCTAAAAAAATAATTGCTTTCAGTAATAAGCTCTGGTTTTGTCTTGTGTATTGGACAAAGCCCGTCAACTAAATCGCTTTCCTTTTTAAATTCTTCACAACCATTGCAATATAATCCGCTATATTCATCAAGATAAATATCATCCGATGCATCAAGTCTATCCCAAAAATCAATAACAGTTGAAATATGTCTTTCTTCGCTTGTTCTTATAAAATCGCTATTTGAAATATTCAAATTGTTCCAAGCATCTTCAAACTTTTTTGCTAATTTATCAGTGTATGAAACAATATCCTCATTAGCTTTCTTTGCAGAATCAACTGTTTTTTGAGAATGTTCATCAACTCCTGTTAGAAAAATTACATCTTCCCCTTTTTGTCTCATAAAACGAGCTACTGTATCTGCGATAATTGTTGTATAAGAAGTTCCTATATGAGGTTTGTCGTTAATATAATAAATCGGAGTAGTTACATAAAACAAACTTTCAAAATATCTTTTAAATTCTAAATCAATATTTTTATCTTCTTTTTTCATATTTTATATAATAATAACATTTAAAATTAAAGCAATAAAAATTAAACTTTATTTAAAGATCTTTTTTGAATAGACCAATCTGTAATAACTTCTTGAAAAACTGCCGCCGCTGGAATAGAAACGAAAACTCCTAAAAATCCTCCAACCTCAGCGCCAATTAAAACTGCTGTTATAACTATAACTGGATGCAGACCAATTGAACGACGATTGAAAATCGGAATAAGAATATTTGATTCAAACTGTTGAGCAATTAAAAAGAAAATAAGCGTATAAATAGCAAGAGTGGTAGAAACTCCAAGCGCAGAAATTACAGCAAGCCCGCCAGATAAAAATGGACCCACAAAAGGTATTATTTCAAAAACTCCACCAAGAACACCTATTAAAAAGGCATAAGGAACATTCAAAAGTGTCAATCCACCCCAAATTAAAACGCCCATAATAACGCTTGAAAAAATTTGCGTTTGAAACCAATATTTCATTTTTTGCCTAGATTTTTCATATATCCTAAGAGTTGATTCTTCATAATCTGGAGGAACAACAACTTTTAAGAATCTTTCAACTCCGTCTTTACTCAAACACAAATAGAAAGAACTAATTATAACAGCCAAGGCAAGTCCAATCCCGCCAAAAGCGGAAGAAAATAAATCAAAAGGCGCAGAATTGCTTGAAAATATTTGAGAAGAAATCTGATTTATAAAACCGCTAATAGTTTTTATCCCGCTAAACTGAGACAGAAAACCAAAAGAACTATTATTTTTTCCGAAGACACCTAAAATAGTGTTAATTTCAACAATTGCCAAAGGAAGCAACATATAAACCAAAAGCATAAATATCAAAATTATAAAAAGAAATATCAATATAACACTGATACTTCTAGGAAGCCCTATTTTTTCAAGCCAATTAATAAAACCTTCAAGCCCAGAAGAAATAACTATTGCAAAAAATAATCCTAAAACTATTTGTCTTCCAAAATATAAAATAGCAACAAAAGCAACGAATATGAAAATCCTCCAAAGACTCCCCCAAGATATTTCAACCGTTTGCTTCATTACATTTTCTTAAAATTATTTTTTAATTGATAAAATTTTTTTAAATTTATTTTTATCTTTATAAGGTCCAACAACAGCAAAATTTATCATATTATCTTTAAAAATTTCTCTTGCAACAGATCTTACTTCTTCGCGAGTCACATTATTTATTTTTTTAATAAGTTCTTTTGGAGAAATAATTGATTTCATCATTATCTCTTGAGATCCATAATAACTTGCAAGTTCGTCAGAAGTTTCCAATCCAAGAATTAAATTGCCTATCATATGATCTTTTGTTTTTTGAAATTCCTTTTCCGATAAAAGATTATTTTTTAAATCTGAACATTCTTCAAGAATCGCTGACACAACAAGATCAATTTTCTGATGATCAACCCCCGATGAGATTGAAAGAAATCCATGATCAATTGATAAATCTGCTTCCGAACGAATATAATAAGCCGCGCCTAATTCTTCGCGAACTCTTTTAAAAAGACGAGAACTCATACCGCCACCCAAAGCGTCAGAAAGAATTTCAAGAGCATACTTTCTGCGATCAAAAATATCAAAAGCTTTAAAGCCAATGATAAGATGGCTTTGTTCTGATTCTTTAAAACTAATAGCTAATCTTTTAGATTTTTGATTTTCAACAGTCTTTAATTTTGCAATAGATTGACGACGAGGAATTTTTTCAAAATACTTTTTTATTTGTTCAATCGTCAATTTTTCATTAAATTTTCCAGAAACAACGACTAAAGTTCCTTGAGGAATGTAATGCTTGCTTCTATAAGTTATAAAATCTTCTTGTTTAAAAGATTTTACATTTTCTTTTTTGCCAGCTATATCCCAACCAGCTGGTTGATCGCCATAAAGAAGAGACATAAAAACATTTTGAACCTTTGACATAGGATTATCTTCATACATATTAATTTCTTGAATAATAACTCCTCTTTCTTTTTCTATTTCTTCTGGATTAAATATAGGATTTAGATAGAGATCTGAAACTATTTCAAGAATCTTTGAAATTTTATTACTTTCAGCTTTTGCCCAATATCCTGTATATTCTTGACCAGTGAAAGCGTTTGATTGCGCGCCAAGCGACGCTAATTCTTCCGCAATCTGCATAGGAACTGGTCTGTTTGTAGTTCCTTTAAACATCATATGTTCCAAAAAATGAGATATCCCATTATTTTTTTTATTTTCATATTCCGATCCAGCTGAAACTAAAATAAAAACACTAGCTGCCAAACTTTCAGCGCGTGGAACAAATAAAATTCTCAAACCGTTTTTTAATGTTATTTTTTTAAAATCTTGCATATTTTATTTTTTTATTATTTTAATAAGGTCTATAAATATTAGAACGAATATTTTAACAAAATAGTTTCGCAAAACAAGCGCGACCTCATTATTATTAAAATATATCAAACGAAAACTTTAATTGCCGCCAGTAATAGTCGCAATATCGTTTGCAAACGACTGCGCTCTATCAACTACAGCTTCTCCGTATGTCCAAAGATAATTTTTCCAACGGCTTCCAGCATAATATTTAGCGGCGACGCATCTGTTCTGACTTATACTAGAACTATAGATGGACTGACAACCAACCATCGCATCTTTTAGATATAATGCGGTAGCAACGAAAGCGTCAGCGTCATTCCAAGGAGAAGCCGGATTGTTTCCTGTAATCTGTGATATTTGAGGAGCATAAAGTTCCCATGTTGAAGGAACAAATTGAGCAGGTCCCATAGCTCCTCCATATACTCCATCAGAGTTAGGGCAAGATACAGTCAAAATATTAGGATCTAAATTTAATGATTTTGCTATTTCTAAAAATATTGGCTGATTTGATGGACTCATTGCGGTGCTATAATTACATTTTCCAACATTTTGTCCCAACGCAGATTCCCTATCAAGCACTGCTAAAAGCATAGATGGATCTATACCAGTTGCATTTGACGCCATCTTTGCGTATTGATAAGCATCTTCAAACGAAAGTTGTCCACCGCCCAATAATTGGAATATCCTAGCTCTAATTTGAGCAGCTGTTTCTTTTGTTTTTGCCAATAGAACTTGATACTTTGATTCCTGCCCTTTTGTTTCTGCTAAAATTGTTGATTTTTGAGCTTGAGTTGCCGCAATCTGACTTTTTTGCGCTTGTTGATAATCTTGAATACTTGCAACATCAGTTCTGGACGCTGCAAATTGTTGCTCTTGATTTTGTAAAGTTCCAACAAGATCTGTAACTTGTTGTGTCGCAACTCTTAAATTACTTTGTAAAAGATTTAAATTTTCAACATTCCCCCAAAAATCAGAAAGACGAGGATTTTTAAGGAAAATTTCTATTAAACTCACCTGATCTGTTTGATAAATATTATTAAGCATATTTGCAAGAGCCGCTTTCTTTGTAACTATATCAGCCTGCGTAACAGAAATTTGTGTTTGAGTGCTTGCAATATTTTGATCTAATTGTTTAAGCGTCAAAGTTGTCGCTTCTATTTGCAAATTTATTTTTGCTATATTTGCATTTAATTCCGCAATTTGATTGCTTAATGTATCTCCCTGTTTTCTATAACTCGTAATCTGATTTTCATATTGATTTATTTGCTGTTCAAGTTGTTGAAGTTGAGATTGCAATTGTTGTTGTTCATTTATCTTGCTTTGAGTGCTTGTGCTATTATCGCCTGACGCAGTTGTAAAAATAGATGGAGCATTTGCCGATCCAAACAAAAAGAAAATAGAAGCTACAAAAAAAACTGCCATTTTTATTGGCTTTGTAAAATTAAAACTGGAAAAACGTTTTTTAGATAAATTAATTCTCTCTGGCGCGCATTCAAAAACGCTCCAATGATTACTTTCTTTATCACTAGGCGTTATATCTCCCAATATTTTAGGTTTTAACAAGTCTGCCATTACTAATTTAGTATAGCATAAAAAATAAAAAATAAAATTTCTTTATCTAAAATTATTCTTCAGATTCTTTCTCTGATTGCTTTTCTAACTTTTTATCTTCGTTTTCAACTTTTACAGAAGAAACATCAACTGGTTCTGCAACAACTTCTTCCTTAGGTAAACCTACGCTTACTATAACAGTATCTTCATCAACTAACACTTTTACTCCTTTTGGAATTATTATATCTTTTACATAAATACTCTTATCCAACTCGTCTAACAATGAAAGATCTACATCTAATGAATGAGGCAAATTGCCAGGCAATGATTCAATTTCAATTTCCAACATTGATTTATTAATTATAGCTCCTTGCTCTTTCACTAATGGAGATTCATTTATAAATTCAAAAGGAACTTTAGTGGATATAGCTTCTTCCATATTAACAACATAAAAATCAATACTCGTTATTTCTTCTTTGGTCCTATGATTGACAACATCGTGAATAATAACAGCCTTTTTAGCTCCGGCATTTTTTGAAGCGCCATTTTCATAAAGATAGATAATTGTATTCGTTCCAGCTTCCTTAAAAACTTTTTCAAAAGCTTTTTTTTCAACAACTATATGTTCATTTTTAATTTTATGACCATATAATTCAGCAGGAATCAAACCCTTTTTTCTAAGGATCTTACTAGCTGAAGTGCCCAAATCTTTTCTTATAGTAAATGATAAATCCATAATGGGATTATATTAACAAATGTTTTTATAAAAAGCAAATTTAATATATTCGTCCATAACATATTCTTAAAGTCTCTCACTGTTTCCGAAGTCTCTCTTCGTCTTCGAAGTGAGACTTCACAATATGTATTTGTCCAAAGTCTTTTTTCCCCGAAGTCTCTCTTCGCTCTCTGAAGTCTCTCCCTGCGAAGTGAAGCTTCACAAAGATGTATTTTCCCCGAAGTCTCTCTTCGTCCTCGAAGTGAGACTTCATAAAAATGGTTTATTCTCCGAAGTCTCTCTTCGTCTTCGAAGTGAGACTTCACAATATGTATTTGTCCAAAGTCTTTTTTCCCCGAAGTCTCTCTTCGTCCTCGAAGTGAGACTTCATAATATGTATTTGTCCGAAGTCTTTTCCCCGAAGTTTCTTTTTGCTCCCGAAGTTTCTCTTCGTCTTCGAAGTGAGACTTCGTAAATATGAGTTAAAGAAATTGAACTTTGATAGAATTTCAAATCATACTATCAATCCAATCTATATAAATTTCGGTTTATAATTTTTTGGCGCATTTTTTAGAACCTTTAATAATTCTTGCTTGCTCAATAATCCAGTTTGAGCTCCAAAATGTTGAACGACATTCATTGACTCTATAGGAGCCCATTTTAAAGCTTCTGGGACAGAAAGCCCATAAATCAATCCTGATAAAAATCCAGTTGAAAAAGCGTCTCCTGCTCCAGTTCTTGAAATAGGTTTTTTAGGATCTTTATATGAAGGAATAAAATAAAATGAATCATCATCTGACGCATATGCGCCCAAAGGTCCATCAGTTATTACAGCGATTTTAGCGCCAAGATTCCTAAGTCCTTTTAATAATTCTTTTATATTATCTCTTTTTGCGTTTAAAATTAATTCAGCTTCTTCTCTATTTACTATTAAAACATAAGAATGGCGATATATTTCTCTAATTTTTTTAACTCCAAATTTCAACTGAAATGTTCCAGGATTAAAAGCCATTTTGACATTAGGATGCGCAGACAAATATTTAACAAGTTTATTATGAAATGGCAAAGTGTGTTCGCCAATTGATGAAAAATAAATCCAATCAAAATCGCCAAGTTTTTCTGGATCGTAGTATTCGTAATCTTGATGTTTTATCAAAATAGTTCTTTCTGGGCCATAATTCAAAACAAAATGATAATTTGTAGGTTTATCTTTATTTATTTTTACAAAAGAAGTATTAACTTTTTCTTTTTTATATAAATCAAGAATTTGTTTTCCATAATAATCTCCACCAATTGAAGTAAGCATCGTTGTATCAATCCCCATTCTGCTTGCGCCAACAGCGACATTTGAAGCATTTCCAACAGCAGGAACGACTTGCAAAGATTCATAAGGAATTTTATCTGCAAAAGGCATACAAAGTTCAAGGTGTTCTCTATCAGGATGTTTATGAACTCTCGCTACTTTTAAAACTATAAATGCGTCCATAACAACATCTCCTATACAAAGCAATTTTTTATTTTTATTCATTTTGTTTTATTTATATTAAAAATTTATTTTTTTCTACGCAATACTTTTTTTGTCGCATTAATAATTCCTTTTACATCTAATCCATATTTTTTATAAAGCTCGTCAGGCGTTCCAGATTCTCCGAAAACATCGTTAATTCCAACAAATTCAATAGGCGTTGGGGCGTTTTTTGCAAGAACTTCAGCAACAGCTCCACCAAGCCCGCCTGCAATTTGATGATCTTCAACCGTGACAACAGCTCCTATTTTCTTTGATAATTCAACAATTTTCTTTTCATCAATAGGCTTTATTGTATGACAATTTAATACTATTGTTCCTATGCCATCGTTTTCAAGTTCTCGCGCAGCTTTGAGCGCGTTATAAACAATAGCTCCAGTCGCAATTATTAAAACTGCTGGATTTTTTGTTGAATACTTTCCTATTTTATTTTTATTTAAAGAAACAGAATTTTGCGATTGCCAAAAAATTTCAGCTTTTCCAGGCAAATAAGGAGTTTCGTTCGTTGTTATAACTGCGGTTTTTTCTCTTTGGAAACGAAGATATACTGGTCCCCAAATATGAGCGGAAGCCATTGTAGCTTTCTTTGCTTCCATAGCGTCGCACGGAACAAAAACTTTCATATTTGGTAAAACCCTCATTAAAGCAATGTCTTCAGTTGCTTGATGAGTGGCTCCATCAGCGCCAACCAAAAGTCCAGCATGATGTCCTGCTATTTTTACATTTGATTCATTATATGCGATTGTGGTTCTTATTTGCTCCCAATTTCTTCCAGGAGAAAAAACAGCGTAAGAAGATATAAATGGAATTTTTCCTGAAACGCCAAGTCCAGCCGCAATAGTAGCTAAATTTTGTTCAGCAACTCCAACTTCAAAAAATCTTTCTCCAAATTTTTTTGCAAAAGCTTCATTTTGTGTTGATTCTAACAAATCGGCGCATAAAGCGACAACATTTTTATCAGCTTCAGCTGCCAAAACCAAACCTTCGCCAAACCCAAATCGCGTCGCTTTTAGTTCAACATCATCGTCAAAAATATGAGGATTTAATTTTGCGTCAGGATTTAACATTTTTAAAATTATAATTTTATTTTTTTATTAAAAACACGCAATTCAGAAAGCGCTTTTTGTTCGTCGTTTTTCGTCAATACTTTTGAATGCCATCTATAATCATTTTCCATAAAACTAACTCCCTTTCCAGGAATTGTATGCGCTATTATAACGGTAGGTTTTTCATATATAGCTTTCGCTTCTGCGACAGCGGAAATAATTTGTTCAAAACTATGACCATCAATTTCAAGAACATACCAATTAAATGATTCATATTTCGCGCGCAAAGATTCAAGTGGCATTATGTTTTCTGTAAATCCATCAATTTGAATATTATTTCTATCAACAACAACTGTTAAATTGCTTAAACGATTTTTTCCCGCAAACATAATAGCTTCCCAAGTATTTCCTTCTTCATGCTCTCCGTCTGACGTTATGCAATATGTTCGCCATTTTTTATTATCTAATTTTGCAGAAAGCGCGATGCCTATAGCTTGCGATATACCAGATCCCAAAGGACCAGAACTTGTTTCAATTCCAGGCAAAGATCCGCGATGCGGATGTCCTTGTAATCTGCTTCCAAATTTTCTCAAAGTTTTTAATTCTTCAATCGGAAAATATGAAGCGCGAGCAAGAGCGGCATATTGAATCGGACAAATATGACCATTTGAAAGAACAAGTCTGTCTCTATCTTTAAAATGAGGATTTTTTGGATCAATATTTAAAATATCAAAATAAAAAGCTGTAAAAATTTCAGCCATTCCCAGAGAACCTGCAATATGACCAGAACCAGCTTCAAAAATCATAGAAACAACATCTTTCCGCAATTTGTTTGCCGTTGATTCTAAAAATCTTAATTTTTCTTCTGTTAAAATTCCCATTTGAAATAATTAAATCTCTTTAAGTTTATAAAACGCTTTTTTGCAATCAGTCGCATTAAAAATAAACGATCCAGAAGCGATGGTATTCGCTCCAACTTTTTTTACTTCACTCGCGGTCTCATAATTTATTCCGCCATCTACTTCTATTATTATAGCATTTTTTTTCTTTAAAAACTCTATTTTATCCAATACAGAAAAATCAAATTCTTGTCCTGCGGGGCCAGGCGTGACGGCAAGAACTAAAAAATTTTTAGACAATTCAACATATTCATTTAACATTTCAATTGAAGTTGCGGGATTTACAGCAAGCATTATTTCAGATCCGTTAATTTCAATTTTCTTTAAAATTTCGCTTATCGTTTCTTTTGAAATCGTTTCAATATGTAAAATTATTCTCTTTGCTCCAAAGCTGCTCCACAAAATAGCTAATTCTTCTGGATTTCTAACCATCAAGTGAACTTCAAATGGAAAATCAATATTTATTTTTTTCCATTCTTCAATATCACTAAAATTTTTATAGTTAGCAAAAGTTCCATCTGAAATATCAATATGAACAAAATTTTTTTTGTCCAAAAAAGTTTCAAGAATTTTAAGTTTCTTTTCAGCAGAATCTTTGTCTAAACAATTTAGAACTGGAACTATTTCCATAAACGCAAAATTTTAAAATATTAAGAACCTAAAAGTTTTATTTTTTCAAGACGACGAATATATTGTTCTTCTCCGCTAAAAGGAGTTTCCAAAAACACTTTTAAAATTTTTGAAGCCGTGTCTTCGTCAATAAAATCAGCTCCAAAAATCAATGTATTAACATTATCATCATGCCTTCCGTCATATATGTGATCAGTTGAAGAAGGAATAGCCGCGCGAACATTTTTGTATTTATTTACAGCAATATCCATTCCAAATCCAGAACCGCAAATCAAAACTCCACGGTCAGTGTCAGAGGCTATATTTATTTTTTCACCAACTAACTTTGCATAATCAGGAAAATCATCTCCTTCAACATAAGAGTTCGCTCCAACATCAAAAGTTTCGTATCCCCACTCTTTCAATTCATTTTTTAGAAATTCTTTTAATTTAAATCCGCGATGATCAGCGCCTATATAAATTACCATAACTAAATTATACAATAAAATTGTAAATTTATTCAAATAATCTCATCTATCACATATGAGACCGCAATTTATAGAAAAGTCTCATATATTTTTGAACTTACGCAAAAAGGAAAGAAAAAGAATAGGGCAAATACATATTTATGAAGTCTCACTTCGCGGGGAGAGACTTCGGAGACGGAAAAACTTCGGAAGCAGAGGGACAAATACATATTTGTGAAGTCTCACTTCGAAGACGAAGAGAGACTTCGGAGACAGAAAAACTTCGGAAGCAGAGGGGCAAATACATTTTTGTGAAGTCTCACTTCGGGGACGAAGAGAGACTTCGAGAGCAGAGGGACAAATACATATTTGTGAAGTCTCACTTCGAAGACGAAGAGAGACTTCGGAGACAGAAAAACTTCGGAAGCAGAGGGGCAAATAGATATTTGTGAAGTCTCACTTCGCGGGGAGAGACTTCGGGGGAAATTCCTTCGCTGACGAAGAGAGACTTCGGGAATTAGAAATTATAAAATTGAAATTCTTTAAATAAATTCTGCTATTTTTTCAACGTGTTTTACAAGTGTTGAAACATAACCAGATTCATTGTCATACCATGATAAAACTTTTACCAAATCGCCATCTACAACTTTTGTAAAGTTTAAATCTGCTATAGCACCAAAATGTTCGCCCACTATATCCGACGAAACTATCTGATCTTTTGTAACTTTTAAAATACCTTTCCAACGAGGAAGTTCTGACGCATCGGTTAATATTTTATTTATTTCCTCAACAGTTGTTTTTCTTTTTGCCACAAAAGTTATATCAGAAATTGAACCAGTAATATTTGGAACGCGAAAAGCTAATCCATCAAACTTTCCAACAAGGTCAGGAAGAATTCTAGTAACAGCTATTGCCGCGCCAGTCGTTGCGGGAACAATATTATGCGCCGCAGCGCGACCTCTTCTATAATCTTTGCCATCACGAACAGGTCCATCAACCAAACTTTGCGTTGCTGTATATGCATGAACAGTAGATAAAATAGCTTTTACAATTCCAAGGTTCTCAGACAATATTGTCATTACAGGAGAAACAGAATTTGTAGTGCAAGATCCATTTGAAGTTATAATAGAAGTCGCAATCGCTTCTTCGTTTACGCCCATCAAAATTGTTTTGTTTTTGTCGCTATCAGCATCCTTTGCTGGAGCAGTTATAACAACTCTTTTTGCGCCAGCGGTTATATGAACACTCGCCTTTTCGTATGATTCAAAAAGTCCAGTGGATTCAACAACAACGTCAATATCTAATTCTTTCCAAGGGAGCGCTGACGTGTCTTTAATTTGTAAAAATTTTATAGATTTATCATTTATTAAAATTTCGCTTTTTTCCTCATCTATTTTTATATCTTCAGGATATCTTCCATAAACAGTGTCATATTTGAGCAAATATGAAAGATTCTCTATGTTTCCAAGATCATTTATCGCAACTATTTCAATCATCGGAGAATAAAAAGCCGATTTAAAAAATAATCTGCCAATTCTTCCAAAACCATTTATTGCAACTCTAATTTTCTTCATATTTTTATAATTTATTAATTTATAATTTATATTGTAACACAAAAATATATTAATGACTCGTCTGTAAAAATTCCAGTTAACCTAAATAAAAAATTTAATGGAAATAATTTACAACATCGCCTACTTTTATATTATCTCTTTTTACAGTTCCAGCATCAACTTCAAGAACTGAAGAAACACCATCAGGAGAATTATATATATTCAATTGCCATAATTGCGCGTTTGGTTGTATTGGAGCATTTTCAACAAAACCCAAAACCTTTCCACTCCAATCACTATCTTCAGAAGAAGACGGATTATTTCCTATCCAAATAATATCAATAGGAAATTTCATATCTTTCATCCAAAAACTTTGAACTCCAGAATAATTAAAAAGAAAAAGCATACCGCTATTTTGCGACAATTCATTTCTCCCTGAAAGACCGCGAGATTGTTCAATTGTAGTTGACGCTATTTCAACAGAAAAAACAGAATCATTAATTTTTATTTCTTTTTGCGGAAGAATTGGATTCGCGCGAGAAATGAAAGTATACCATAAGAAAAACAAACCAATAGCTACTAAAATCCCGCCAATAATTAAAATATTCATTTTTTTCATATATAAATATTATATCACCATTTTAAGAAAATTAAGAATAAAGCAAACTAAAAACAACAATAGCAAAAGACACTGAGACATTTAAAGATTCTTTTCCTTTTTTAATATTCTTTGGATGATCAGGATTTTTTAGAAATTTTCCACGCATAGGTATTTCCAAAATTTTATCTGATTTTTTAAGTATTGATTCTGGAATACCTCTTACTTCATCACCTAAAACTAAAGCAATTTTTAAATTCCTATCTTTTAATTCATCTTTTATTTTTTTGTCAAAAACAGAAACAGAATTTTTTGATTGTTCAACTGAAAAAATTTTCCACCCTTCATTTTTAAGCTTTGAAATAATTCTATTAGCGCTTTTTACTTGTTCAAAAGAAATATAATCCTGAGCGCCTAACGCAACTTTTGAAAAATCGTTTCTTATCTTTCCAAATCTATCAATTGGCGAAGGAGTAATTCCGCAAAGATATATTTTTGAAACACGCGCGGCATCCCCCGTTCTAAAAATAGAACCAACATTATAAACGCTTCTTATATTGTGAAGAATAACAACTATTTCCATATTATAAAGCATAATATGTATTTCAAAAAAATAAAACAAAAACCGCGCGTTTTAAAGCGCGCGGTAATATTTTTTATCTTTTACAAATATTATAAAGCGATTAAAATTCTTTAAAGAATTTTAAATCATGGCAATGGAGGATTCCAAATTGCTATAGACGGCAAAGATTTATTACCAAAATCATCTACTGCGCGAACAGCTATATAATGCTGTTTTGAAATGTCTATCGTGAGTAACGCGAAAAGATCTTTTGAAACCGATTTCCAATTTGCGTCGTCAAAATTCATTGAATCGCTGACATTATATTCATAAGAAATAAGAGAAGAATCTGTGTCTGGATCTGTGGACTGTGACCAAGAAACCCTTAAAACTCCTGAATTATAAAATAATGATAGATTCGGAGGACTGTTTGGCGGCAGTGATAATGGAGCAATTGGAATTGTTGACGTAGGAATATCTAACGGAGGATTCCAAATTGCTATAGACGGCAAAGATTTATTACCAAAATCATCTACTGCGCGAACAGCTATATAATGCTGTTTTGAAATGTCTATTGTGAGTAACGCGAAAAGATCTTTTGAAACCGATTTCCAATTTGCGTCGTCAAAATTCATTGAATCGCTAACATTATATTCATAAGAAATAAGAGAAGAATCTGTGTCTGGATCTGTGGACTGCGACCAAGAAACCCTTAAAACTCCCAAGTTGTAAAATAATGATAGATTCGGAGGACTGTTTGGTGGCAATAATGGCGGAAAATTATTTTGAAATCCCCAAGAGATATAAGGATAAAATGTGTAATTCATTCTTACAATTCCAGTTCCATAAACAAAAGCGTCCCACATAGCCTCGCCTTTTTCATCGGTTCCTTTAAGAATGACGCTGCGATTTTGATAATTTTGATCTGTCAAAAGTCTATAATATTTATTAGGTTGTAAAAATATATTCAATCCGCTTATTGTTACTTTTTTATCTTCATTTGTAAAAGGCGCGTCATCTGAAACAACAAATTGATTATTAAGTTGAGTATAATTGCTATCAAGAAATTCCTGTATTGAAATATGAGAATTAGAATACCAAGAATCATTCACATAACCTTCAAGCGTCAAAGAGTGAAGTGTTCCATAAAATCCAGTTCCAAGATTATACCAGTTATCGTCATACCAACTTGAATGAGAATCAAGACTATTAATAGGTTGAAGCGCGCTAAAAACTTCTGGAACATAAATATGTTGATCAAAATAAGAAAATCTTTCATCATTATCAGATGCTAAAATATAAAAATGATGATCTCCCCCGCTTGAAATCGCATAAGAATATTGTGTTGATGTCCCACTCCATAAAGGTTTAACTCCGCCACCTATAATTAATGAAGCAAGCTTGCTTTGTGTCAAAGAACTTGATTGATCTGTTAGGTCAAATATTGAATACTTCATTCCATCGTATGTTCCGCTTACATTCAAAACTCCATTCCATAAAAAATCCAAATTGTAAGTATTCCAATTAAAATAAGCAATTTGATTGCCCATAATAGGTGTAGGAGACAAAATCAAAGAAGAAAAATTATAAGGCGATGATTCAGTTGATGATTCAGTTTGCGGAAAATCTGTTGTAGTGGAAGAATTGCCGATATCAGTCGTGGTGGAAGAATTGCCAATGTCAATTGTTGTAGAAGAATTATTCACATTGCTACTTGAAGCATTATTTAAATTATCAATTAAATTTTGATCTGTATTTTCTGTTGATGAAGAATTTGTATCACTTGTGTTATCAGAACTTGACGTATTAGTTGAATTATCTATTGGTAATATTTCTGTTGAAGAACTATTTGAATTATCATTCAAAGTATCATCGCTTTGAGCTTCTGACGAAGAAGTATTTGTCTGTTGATTAGAATTATCCTCAGTAGAAACCGCATAATCAGGAATTGTTTCGGAAACACCGCCATAAGAACCACCCTGAGAAGATGAAGGTATATTATAAGGATTTGAATAATCAATATTTGTTTCAGAAGTAGAAACAGTAGATGTTTCAGAATCATTATTTAATAAATCGGTAGAACTAGCAGTTGTTGTAGAAGTATCAGTTTTTAATGAATCAGCATTATTAGAGATCAAATCGCTTTGGTTATTTAAATCTTCATCGCTTGATGATGTTGTAAAATTTTGTAAATCATCATTTAAATTATCCGATTGATTCACATCATAAAGATCTGAAGTTGTAGTTTCATTTGATAACAAATTATCGGTATTTTGAAAATTTAAATCCTCATTAGAAATTGTATTTTGAGAACTTGAAGATTCAGCGGTCGCCGTTAAGTCATTAGAAATATCTGTCTTGCTATCTGAAATTAATTGATCATTGGAATTCTTGTCAGCAGAATTATTAGAACTAAAAATCTGCGCTATGTTATTTATAATAGAACTTATACTTCCAAGCTGTTGCGTTTCTTTCTTGTTGTCAGATAAATACCAATTGCCTTCTTTAATATCTGTATATTTAGATATAGGTTCTGGATTTTTTGCCTCATAATTTCCATTATCAAGTTTAGTATAAACAGCAAAATGCAAATGCGATCCGGGATGTTCTTTGCAAGCAAAGCCAAGCGCAAGTCCAGTATTTCCAACTTTTCCAATTAAATCTCCTTGAACAATAGTGTCTCCTTCTTTTAATGGAATACTATGAGAAACAAGATGCGCGTAACGAGTCACAATATTTTCGTTATTTATAATTAAAACTTGAGATCCATATCCGCCATTATAACCATCGTCTTCAACTAATAAAACCTTCCCAGAATCCGCCGAAATAACATTTTTACCATACGCTTCACAAGCGTTTTTCGTAAAATCAAGGGCGTATTTGTCTTTATTTATATGAGTAGGAGGAGAATTATAACCTTGCGAGACAACAAAACTCTCGTTAAAATCGTAAGGAAGTTTTCTCTCAACAGATGAAGCTTTAGTATTTTTTATAAAAAAAGTTAACATTCCAAAAAAGCAAAAAAACAAAATTAACAATAAAAAATTTTTTCTTAAAAGGAATTTAAACGATTTTATAAAATTAAACATAGAAATATAAATTGATACTTTTTTATTTTTCATTATTTTTTAAATTTAATTTCATTTAAAAACTCGCCAAGATATTTATCGCAAGATAAATTTTGAGAAGGATCTTTTATATTAATCACTGAAGGAACTATTTCATAAACATTGTTATTTGCTGAAATGTAAACAATCACTGTGTCAATTCCGTCTAATTTGCCAATCCATTTAAACGAAAGATCGGCGCCAGGCAAAGATAAAGCTTCCCTATTTTTTTCTTCAACGGATATGCTTGAATCTTTCTTTAAATAATTTTCAAACCAAGTAAACATATTTTGCGATGAGATATTGTGAAAAACAGAAACTTCTATTTTGCATTTTTGTTCTTCGCTTGATGTAGAATTATAATTTGGATATAAAACAACTCCTCCCCCATTTTTCTTTTCTAAATACCAATTATTAGAAACTAAAAAAGAAAAATTCTGCGTTTTATCGTCTATAGAATTATTTTTATCTGAAATTTCGCTTACTGAAACATCATCCAGTTTATTGTTTAAAAAATGATTTTTATTATTTTGTTGCGATTTGATAAAAATCAAAATTATGAAAACAAAAACCACCAAAAAAAGAAAACTTATTGAATAAACCAAATACGATCTGAAATTTTTATTTATTTGCATTTTGAAATTATTTTTAATTTATATATATAGTAAAAAACAATTATTAAATTTCTATAAAATCATAAAATCTGTTGAATTATTATCTGTATCAATAACCGCGCCATCTTTTGAAATTCTTTGAAGCGTTTGGAGGTTGTCTGGATTCTTGCTGAATGCAGATCCTTCAACATATTGATTAACTCCATTTCCCCATGCCAAAGCGTCAATAATCACGCCATTTTTATCAAATAGAGCAATGCTATTATCAGCGCTTAATTCGGCAGAACTTGAAATATCGGAATTTATAGATGAAGCAAAATTAGAATCAGAATTAGCCCAAGTAAAAAAATTATGAGCCTTAATCAAACTGCCAGAAGGAAATTCTTTGATTGAATAATCTGTCCCAGTTTTGCTTTTCTTTCGCAACTTAAAACCTTCAATTTGAACATCAGAATCCGATGGATTATATATTTTTATAAAATCATTTGAAGTTTCAGCTCCTGCTATTTGAACGGAAAACAACATTAAATGATTTAATGAACTTTTATTATTTGCGACAACATCATTTTTATTTGTATCAGTCGCCACAATATCAGTTGAAGATGTTGATATGTCTCCTAATAATATAATTGACGATTGCGATGAACTTGCAATAGAAGAATTTTCATTAATATCGCTCGCTGACGAAGAAGCAAAAACAATAGGATTACTAATCGTTGGAATATTTTCAACAAAACTATTTTTATTTTTAAAAATACCAGAAACAGAAGTATAACCACTCACTTTGATTGAACATTCCAAAGATAAACCAGAACAAGCTCCGCTCCAACCATCAAAAACAGCCTGAGAACTCGGAACAGCTTTCAGTTTAATAGTATTATTGGCATCAATATAAACGGAACATTTATCTCCGCAATCAATAGAAGAATCGCTTATTATTTTTGACGCGCCATCACCAACAATCGCGACAGAAACCAAATATTTATTTACATTAGATGAAGTTGCTGATATTAACGATGATGAAATATTTGAACTTGTTGAAATGTTTTCATTTAAAGTCGCGCTCTGATTAAGCGATGAAGTTGCAGACGTTGAAATATTATTAATTACAGAAGACGAGCTTGTTGAAATATTTTTATATCCTTCTGAATTTTCAGATCTTGGGGTTCCCCCGCTTTTGTCGCTTGTATGCCATCCGACATTATCAATATCTCTCTCAAGCGTCTTTTTTGAGACATTATCTCCACCAGGCCAACCAGAAGAAGCGTCTATTTCATCAACAAGCGAACAATTTTCATCAAAAATTCCTATTTTATCTCCAGAATTTGGCAACGCCCCAGAATAAACTTTATCAATAGGAATAGTAGAAGAAGAATTATTTTTTGCGCGCTTTAACAGATAAAAAGAGTTTGCGTCTATTTTATTATCTTGCGAAAAGTAAATATTTATATTTTTTGCGGTATCAATAATTTGCCAATTCAAAAAAGAAATATTTTTTGCGGTCGTATTTTTCAATTCAATCCATTCATCGTTTGATCCTCCTAAAATAATTTGCGAATCAGAATTAGATGTGGAAGAAGGAGATCCCATCCATGCTATTTCATTTAAAATAACAGTTTTAGGTTTGTTATTGTCAAAAACTGTAAATTCGCATCTTTTAGGCGGAGCCGGTTTTGAAGAACTTTTTTTAGAACTGGAAGTCGCTATTGTATTTGAAGAAATTATAGATTTATCTGTGGATTGAATATTATTTTGCTCATCAACAGAAACTTCATTATTAGAACTAGAAGCATCAACAGTTATGTTTTCAGAACTTGATTTGTTAATCATAACTTGATTTTCAATTATGTCAGCGGGCAAATTTCCATAATCCGACTCGCCATCTGCAATGTCGGAACTAGATGAAATGCTTTGAGAACCTTCATCATTATTAGAATCAATATAATTTTCAAGATCTGCAGACGAGGCATTTATTAAATCCAATTGATTTCCATTATTTAAACTTAACGATTTTTCAAATGATTGTTTAATGATCGCAGTGTTATTTTTAATAAAACCAGTTTGAAAACCAAAAACAACTCCACAAATTGAAATTCCAAAAAATAAAAAGAAAACAAAATATTTTGATTTTGTAAGCGCGCTAAATCTGCCTTTTCCTTTTAAAAACAAAAAATGACTAATAAAATCTTTAGCTCTCAACGAAACTATAGAAAACACGCTCTTCGCCTTTAAAAAAACTAACTTTGAAATTTTTCTTATTAAAAACATAGTAATATAAATTATTTTTAAATAAGAATATCAAACGCTAATTAAAAAAATCTTAAAAGATAAAATAATAAAAACCCCGAAAATATTCGGGGTTTTTATTCACAATTATTTTTATTTTTTCTTAATAACTTTCTTAACTACTTTCTTAACAGGAGCTTTTTTTACTACTTTCTTAACTACTTTTTTATTTTCTGCGCTAATTTTTCTCCATTCATTTTTTGCGTCAGCGATAGCAAGCATCATTTCTTTTAAGGAAATATCATGCAAAGCTCCATATTTTTTCATAGCTCTTTCAACTATTATTTTATATTCTTTCTCGCCAACATTTTTAGCTTTCTTTACGTTTTCTGCAATTTCTTTTCTTGCCTTAGCAACCCAATCTTTAACCTTCTTTTGATTCTTTTTACCAGATAAAAGATAAGCGCCAATTAAAGTTCCGGCCAATCCAGCAGCAACACCAGCGCCAACTTCAAATTCTTTTAATACTTTCTTTTTTGCTTTTTTATTCATTATATTTTTAAATTATTTTGTTTTTCGACCTTTTTTATCTTTTAAAAAACTTGAAAAAAAGGAAATAAGATGTTTTAACTTAAATCCTTCAACTTTTATATTTTCTCGCGCATCTTGTATATCTTTTCTTATTAAATTTGTTTCCTCTTTTACCGACTCTGTTATGTCTCTAACATTTTTTAAAATCTTCACTAAGTAATAAAGGACCACTCCTAAAATAATTGAAATAACTATAACCGCTATCGTAGTTATAAAAAAGAAAATATCTGCATGAATTAATGTATCCATAATTTTATTATACCACATTTATAAAATTTTTTGTTAATAACAAAAAAATATAAAACTAATTTAATTATAAAATTATTTTTGATTTTTTAAAAGTCTCTGTGTAGCTCTATTTTTTTCCAATGGAGAAAGTTTTGTTTTTGAAATCGCCGACTCAAGCATTAAAATTGTTTCATCATAAGTTTTTCTATCAACTGGATATGGAGTCGCGTCTTTTCCGCCATGAGCAAAACTATATCTAGCAGGATCTTCGTAAGACGGTTTTGCGCCATAAATAACTTCACCAACCAAAGCTAACGCTCTAACAGTTTTTGGGCCTACGCCCTTTAACGAAACTAAAGATTCATAATTTTTAGGCTTTGCGTCCGTCACATACGCCAAAACTTTTTCCAAATATTTGCTTTTAGCAAAATCTTCATTAACAACAGGATGATATTTGAATTCGCGGTTTTCAAGATTCAAAAGAGAAAGTTGTTCTCCGTGTGGCATTTTAACAGAAGCCGATTGCGATAACCGCGAATAGTGTTTCCGAATTAATGTTATATCTCTCATTAACCCAAGATAACCGTTCTGAACAAGTTCTGTTGATATCTTTCTGCTTTCTCCACTGTCCTTTGAAGTTAAATTAAGAACATTATTAAATAATGCCGAAGATGATATTCCAGAATGCGGTTCATTTACTAAATCATTTATATTATTTGAATACCAATGATATCTCCGCGCTAACTGTTTTTCCTTATTCATTCCCTGCTGAACAACTGCCCAAGAACCATTTCGCGAAAAGAAAAAAGAATGATGATAAAGTTCAAAGCCGTCCTGAACCAACGCGCTATCAACCTTTGCGCTCATTTTTGAGTTATAAACCAAATTTTCATATTGAGACGATAGCAATGCTAATGTCCCGCCCCACCTTCTTATCTCGTCAGGAGTTTTTAATGAAGTTTTTCCCTTCCCTCCGCAAATAAATATTCCAAGATCTTCTTCCTCTCCGCGAATCGCCTCTTTTAACGCGGCAGTAAGAATAGTTGTCAAACCAGAAGCATTCCAATCAAAAGCCAAAACGGTTCCAAGCGACTGAAACCACGAAGGATCCGCTATTCTTTTTATAAACTCTTCTGGACCATATTCTGATATCAAAATATCAACCATCTCGCGCCCAAGCTTTACCATTCGTTCAAAAAGCCATGGCGGACAATGACCATTATCAAGACCAAATGAAGCAATTCCACGATTTATCATAATTACAATATTAATTATACTCGTTTTAATTTAAAAAACGCCAAACATTGCGTTTAATGTTATAAAATAGCGCAAAAACGGTATTAATTCTGCAATATATGAGAAAATTATAGAAGTTAAACTCTATAATTGTCTATTTTTAAGAACTTTAGACCCTGTGGATAACTTTATTGCATAACTTCTACAAATGTGCTAAGATATTAGTACAATTTAATAATAAATGTATTAACCCTGAAAGGGGTTTTTTTATTGAAAAAAATGAATAAACATATATCAAAATTAATACTTTTTAGCATAGTCGTGTTCATTTTTGGATTTCCAGTAAGAATAATAAAAGCGGATCCAAATATGGTAAAAACAATAGCAGAAAACAATAATTTAACATTCCATATGCGAGTTACCGCCTATTCAAGCACGCCAGATCAGACAGACAGCACGCCTTTTATCACAGCAAACGGAGATACTGTTCATGACGGAGTTATAGCAAGCAATATATTCCCATTTGGAACACGCTTGCAGATACCATCGCTTTTTGGAAAAAAAATATTTACAGTGGAAGACAGAATGAGCTCAAGAATCAAAAATACGCTTGATATTTGGATGCCCGACAGACAAGACGCCATAGACTTCGGAATAAAATCAGCAGAAATTATTGTTCTAAACGACAATTCAAAAACCCTCGCGGAAAAATAGATGTTTCCCGAAATCTCTCCGCCTTCGAATTACGCTCTCCGAAGTCTCTCTTCGTCTGCGAAGTCTCTCTTTCTCCGAAGTCTCTCCCCTCGAAGTGAGACTTCACAAATATGTATTTGTCCGAAGTATTTTTTCCCCGAAGTCTCTCTTCGTTTCCCGAAGTGAGACTTCATAAAGATGTATTTGTCCCGCATTTTCTCTTTTTCCCCGAATTCTCTCTTTCCCCGAAGTCTCTCTTCGTCCCCGAAGTGAGACTTCATAATATGTATTTTTCTTCGAAGTCTCTCTTCTCTGTCATTCCCGTCCCCGCCTTCGCGAGGATAAACTCCGGCGGGAATCCAAGCTTTTAATCTCTGCTTTGTTTTCTTATTTGTCCGAAGTCTTTTCCCCACGAATTTTTTTCCCGCTCCCGAAGTCTCTCTGTTTTCCCCGAAGTCTCTCTTCGTCCGCGAAGTGAGACTTCCAAATATGTATTTGTCCTATTCTTTAGTTAATTCTTTAATTGATACAATTTGATTACCGAACACACCGAAACCCAATAGCGCGGTGCGAGCCCATAGCACCCCAACTCACGTCGAGCTCGAACAGACCACCATTCGTCGCACCGATGTCCCACTGGCCACCGCGAACGAAAACATTAGCACCAGCAATTGTGCCACCAGAGCCGTAGGTATAAAGTTGTCCCATATTCTGCTGAGAATACCATGAATTGTTAGGTGGGGCTACCATTAATTGCGTGACATTAGTAGAGTAAGAAGAGACATAAGGTGTAGCTAAGTTGCTATACTGACAATATTCCCATACAGCAGTACCATTAGAACAGGCAGGCACAGCCATTGTACTTGTACTGTCTCCTATATTCATATTGCTTCTTTGAACTTCCTGATTTATATTGCCTGCAAAGTCCCAAATAATTGAACCATTAGAAAGAAAAAGAGTTCTTCTTTGAGTTGCATTTGATCCAGTACCACCACCAGACGCAGGACCATCAGTGCCAAAATAACCTTGAGTATCATCATTTGAAGCTTGTAAAGCGTTAGCGGGACTACCGTCATTATGACCTGTATATACATATCCACTCCCTACAGAACCTCCTGACCAGTTACTTCCTTGATTTACAACATTATATGCAATAGTCATATATTCATCATTTGTCATAAGATGTCCTCCTAATGAAGCGCAATATGTTTTTGCTGTTGGTTCTGTTATAACTGCTATTGGATAACCATTAGGAGTGGAGACAACTGAAAGATTATTAGCAGATGTACAAGCTGCGCCAGATGCGGAATTATTATATGTTTGATTCCCGGTATCATTTGTTGTTAATGGATTTCCTTGATTATCAGAACATTTGGCATCATATTTCATAACATAGAAATTATGTGTTCCAAATTGTGGGTTACCAGGAACAGGAATCCAACCTTGTGGAAATCCTCCTTGCAATACAAGAGAACTACCTTTTCTGTAATTAGCTATATTAGGGATATTTTTTTGAGCTTCTGGAGCTGCTGTTATAGCGTATGTTGTTCCATCTGTTGAATATGCGTAATATTCATCTGATGATGATGTATTTATGGGATCTATTGGTAATTGTGTTAATGGATTGCCACTTGATATTTGTGTGAAATTGATTGGTATCCATCCTGTTCCATCTGATTTCTGAACTGTGGATGATGCTGGACAATGGAAATATCCTGATGTGAAGCCTAAGTTTGTGCAATCTGTTCCTAATGTTGTTGTGGCAGTTGGATCTACTAATGAAAGATATGTGATCCCTGTTTTTCCCATTAAGCCTGATTTTCCTCCAGTATCTGTGATAAACATATTTATTGCTGTGTTTATGGTGTTGAGATCAGATAATCTATTTGAATCTCTTGCTTGAGCTAATAGTTGACCTGGATTTATGGTTACTACAACAGTAACCATAAGAATGGCTACTATTGCTATAACTACTAATAATTCTATGAGAGTGAAACCTTTATTTATCCTTTTATTTGTTTCCATTCCTAAATACTTCTTATTTTTTGTTGAAATTTTCAAATGTTAATATCAATTGATGATATTACAACCTTTATAACTTTATTTTATTATATAACATAAATAAAAATAATATAAATGCAAATACTATGTGGATAACTATTTTGAATTGTCATTTGGACGAATACATATTTGGGAAGTCTCACTTCGAGGACGAAGAGAGACTTCGGGGAAAAGACTTGGGACAAATAAGAAAACAAAGCAGGGATTAAAAGCTTGGATTCCCGCCGGAGTTTATCCTCGCGAAGGCGGGGACGGGAATGACAGAGAAGAGAGACTTTGGGAAAAAACTCCTTTAAGAACAAAGAGAGACTTCGGGAGCAGAGAGAGAATTTGAGAACATTTTGATAATTAACTTGCAAAATCAAGTATTAGTTATAAAATTAAAATATTATGAATAAACAATCTAATAATGTTGACGAAGAAAAATTGGAGCATATACGTCACTCGCTTGCGCATATACTCGCGGCAGCTGTTTTAAAAGATTTTCCAAATGCAAAATTTGGAATAGGACCAGTCATTGAAGATGGATTTTATTACGATTTTGACATTGATAAACAAATAACGCCTAGCGATCTGGATAAAATTGAGAAAACTATGCGAGAAATTATAGCTCAGAAACTTCCATTTATTCGCAAAGAAGTAACAGCAGAAGAAGCAGAAAAAATTTTTAAAAACCAACCGCTCAAACTTGAACTAATCAAAGAGTTAAAAGATAAAGGCAAAAAAATATCAATTTACATTACTGGCGACGAAAATCCAGAAAAATCAACATTTGTAGATTTATGCCGTGGCGGACATATTGAAAATACATCAGAAATTCCAGCCGACGCTTTCAAACTTGATAAAATCGCTGGAGCTTATTGGCGTGGAGATGAAAAAAATAAAATGCTTCAACGTATTTATGGAGTTGCCTTCGCCACAAAAAAAGAGTTAGAAGATTATTATGAATTTATAGAAGAAGCAAAAAAACGCGATCATAGAAAACTTGGAAAAGAACTTGGATTGTTTATGGTAAGTGAAGAAGTCGGATTGGGATTGCCTTTATTTTATCCAAAGGGAGCTATCTTGCGAAGAACTATAGAAGATTACATTACAAATCTTCAAGAAAGTCGCGGCTATGTTCCGATCTGGGTTCCGCATATAACAAAAGGCGAACTTTATAAAATTTCAGGTCATTTAGATAAATATGATGCAATGTATCCTCCGATGGATTTGAAGGATGAGGCAAAATATTATATTAAACCAATGAACTGTCCGCATTTTATGATACTTTATCGCAGTATTCCGCATTCATATCGCGACTTGCCGGTACGCTACACTTGCACGACAACAGTTTATCGTCATGAAAAATCAGGAGAACTTTCAGGATTAACTCGCGTTCGCGCGCTTACGCAAGATGACTGTCATGTTTTTGCAATGCCGAATCAAATTGAACAGGAAATAAATCTTATGTTAGATATGATAGCGGAAGTTTATAAAACTTTTGGCTTCAATGATTTTTGGGTTCGCATATCAACTCACGATCCAAAAGACAAAGATAAATACATAGGCGATCCAAAAATTTGGGAAGATTCAGAGACAATACTTACAAACCTCATTCAAAAACGTGGATGGAAACACGATATTGGAGTTGGAGAAGCTGCTTTCTACGGACCAAAACTTGATTTCATATTCAAAGACGCAATTGGCAGAGATTGGCAACTTTCCACAATTCAGCTTGATATGAATCTTCCTCAAAGATTTGAACTTGAATATGTTGACGAAAAATCTGAAAAACAAAGACCTGTTGTAATCCACCGCGCAATTCTCGGATCTACAGAAAGATTTATGGGAATATTAATTGAACATTTCGCTGGCGCTTTTCCAGCATGGCTCGCTCCTGTTCAAGTTACTGTAATTCCAGTAAGCGAAAAAACATTGAAATATGCGGAAGAAGTATTCGCTAAGTTAAAGCAACATAACATTCGCGCTGAATTTTCAGAACCAAACGAATCTCTTGGAAAGAGAATTCGCGAGGCGGAAATGATGAAAGTTCCTTATATTATAGTCGTCGGAGAAAAAGAAGAGAGAGAAGATATGGTGAATGTTCGCGCAAGAAATAAAAACAAAGAATCAGAAGAAGTGGAAATGAAAACAGAAAAGTTTATTGAAAAGATTGAAAGAGAAATCAGAGAAAGAACTTTATAAAATTCAATATTCATATTTTGAAAACAAGATTTGAAATCAATTATTGAATTGCTTTTATTAAAAATGAAAAAAATAATCGCAATAGTAGGACCGACAGCAAGCGGTAAAACTGACTTGGCGATAAAAATTGCCAAAAAGTTTTCGTTGCAAAATAAAAATTCAAAATTTAAAAATATAGCTGGAGCTGAAATAGTTTCAGCTGATTCAAGACAAATTTATAAAGATATGGACATAGGCGTCGCAAAACCAAAACGCGACAAAGGAAAAAAATCAAAAGAATACATATCAAACGGAATAATCCATCATATGATAGATATAAAAAGGCCAGATGAAGATTATTCTGTAGCCGAATACAAAAAAGAAGCCATAAAAATAATAAACGACATTCTAAATCGCGGGAAAATACCAATTTTCGTTGGAGGAACAGGACTTTATATAAAAGCTGTGTTAGACAATTTAACGATACCGGAAGCAAAAGCCAATAATAAATTAAGAAAAAAAATGGAAGAAGAACTTAATAAAAAAGGCCTTCAATGTTTGTCAAATAAACTCATTAAACTTGATCCAAAAGCAAAAGAAATAGTTGATCTCAAAAATCCAAGAAGAGTTATTAGAGCGCTTGAAATTATAGAAACGACTGGAAATCTTTTCTCAGAAACAAGAAAAAGCGGTCCCCCGCTTTTTGACGCAATAAGAATAGGAATATGCCCAGAAAAAAATATTTTAGAAAAAAGAATAGCAAAAAGGACAAAAGATATGCTAAATAAAAACAAATCTAAAAATATAATTTCTGAAACAAAAAAATTGATTAAAAAATACGGAAAAAATAATAAGATAATTGATTCTATTGGATACCGCGAAATAATTGATTATTTGAACAAATCAATATCTTTACAAGAAGCGGAAAATCAAATAAATAAACACACAATAGATTACGCTAAGAGGCAAATGACTTGGTTCAAAAAAGATAAAAACATTAAATGGATAAAAGATCCAAAAGAAGCTTTTAAAATAATTTAAAACTGATTTAGATTTCTTTCAAAAATTTCTTTTAATTCATCTGGTCGCGCTCTGCCCTTTAAAATACCCATTGCTTTTCCGATAAGGAATTGCAAACTTGCGGTTTTTCCTTTTTTATAATCAGCGACAGCAACATAATTTTCAGCAATTACCGCCATAACAACAGCTTCTATTTCAGAAGAATCAGATATTCCAATTTTTTCATTTTCAATAATTTCTCTTGCGGAAGACCCAGTTTCAAACATTTTTTTCAAAATATCTTTTGCTTGTCTGCTAGTTATATTATTAGAATCAACTTGATAAGCGAGATACGCAAGATTTTGAGGCGTAACTTTCAAAGAAGAAATATCATTAACAGCGTCAGACAAATTTATTCCAGATTGATTCATTAAACCGCGCAAATCACTTGTTAAGTAATTATAAAGCGTAGAGATAGAAGCTTTTTCATTAATCATTTGCAATTCAGAAACAGCTTCTTCAAAATATTCCGCAAGTTCAATCTCTTCAACTAAGAAACGCGCTTGATCTGTGGAAAGATTATATTCTTTTTCAAATCTTTTCAGTTTCGCTTCCGGCAATTCAGGTATTTCTGTTTTTATTCTCTCAACATCAAAAGCGTCAATGGAAAAATGCGGAATATCAGGCTCTGGAAAGTAACGATAATCTTGCGATTCTTCTTTTGATCTTTGAGATATTGTCTTTTGTCTTAGATCGTCCCAACCTCGCGTTTCTTGTTTTATCTTTTCCCCTTTTTCAAGAAGTTCGGCCTGCCTTTTTATTTCATAATTAATAGCACCAAAAACAGAACGAAAAGAATTTAAATTTTTAATTTCAGCGCGAGTGCCAAGTTCATCAGTTTCAGAAATAGAAATATTTGCATCAGCGCGCATCTGTCCTCTTTCTAAATCAGCATCAGAAACTCCAAGATATCTGACTATGAGCTGTAAATCTTTCATAAAAGCAATAGCATCTTCTGGCGTGTGTATATCTGGCTCTGTAACAAGTTCCATTAAAGGAACGCTAGCTCTGTTAAAGTCAACAAGAGTCCCGCCTGAAACATCGTCGTGAATAAGCTTTCCTGCGTCTTCCTCTAAGTGAATGTGGTTTATTTTTATATTTCTCAAAGTTCCACCTAAAATAATAGGTTCTCCAGCCTGCGAAATTTGATAAGCTTTTGGCAAATCAGGATAAAAATAATTTTTACGATCAAAATGGAATTTATCGTTTGGTTTGCCATTTAATGCTAATCCTATTTTGATTATTGATTCAATAGCTTTTTTATTTGGAAAAGGAAGCGTTCCTGGATGACCAAGACATATAGGACAAACATTTGTGTTTGGTTTTTTTTCATCAGGATCGTTTATACAATCGCAAAACATCTTTGTCCGCGTTTTAAGTTCAACATGAACTTCTAATCCAATTGTAGGTTTATAATTACTCATTATTATATTTTTAAAGTATACTAAAAAAAAATTATTTTGTCATTTTTAATAATAAGAACAATTAGAAAAAAATATATTTATGAATTCTCACTTCGCGGGGAGAGACTTCGAGAAAATACATTCGCGGACGAAGAGAGACTTCGGGGAAAAAATTTGGAAAAATATCTCTTTTTGTCATTCCCGTCCCCGCCTTCGCGAGGATAAACTCCGGCGAGAATCCAAGCTTTAAATCCCCATCTTGAATTTAACTTGTCTACTTGCAAAATTGTCGCACTCGACGACATCGCAAATAAACAGAAATTTCAATTTAAATAAAAATCTCCGCTTTCACGGAGATTTTTTATTTAAGTTAACCAATTATTTCAATTCCCATATTTTTTGCCGTTCCTGCGATAATCTTTTCAGCGGCTTCTATTGTATTTGCATTTAGGTCAGGCATTTTCTTTTCAGCTATTTCTCTTAATTGAGCTTTTGTTATTTTCCCAACTTTACTTTTAAGAGAATCTTTTGAACCTTTTTCTATTCCAGCAGCTTTTCTAAGAAGATCTGATGCTGGAGATGTTTTCAAAATAAACGAAAATGATCTATCTTCAAAAATACTTATTTCCGCAGGGATTATATCGCCTTTCATATCTTTTGTAGCATCGTTAAACTGCTTACAAAATTCTTGAATGTTTATACCTTGAGGTCCTAACGCTGTTCCAACCGGAGGAGCAGGATTTGCAGCGCCAGCAGGTAATTGAAGTTTTATAATTGTTTTTATTTTTTTTGCCATAGTTATTTTAAATTAAATTAAAAAGGTATATCGTCTAATGATTTTATGTCGTCATCTTCTAAATTAATTGTCGGAATATCTTCTTCTTTTTTGGAAGATTTTTTAGAATCAGAAGATTTAAAATCAGAGTTGCCAGAAAAACGAGGTCCTAATTGCATCTTTTCCGCCAAAATTTCTGTTGTGCGATGCTGAACTCCTTGTTTATCGTTCCATGTTCTTGTTTGTAAACGACCTTCAATCAAAACAGTAGCTCCTTTTGTAAGAAATTGAGTCGCTACTTCCGCTTGTCTTCCCCATAAAACGATATTATGAAACTCTGCCTCTTCTTTCTTTCCTCCACTTTTGTCAGTCCAAGTTCTATTTGTAGCAACGCTAAGAGATGTGACAGATTGTCCAGTTGGAGTGCTTCTCATTTCTGGATTTGCCACAACGCGACCTACTATAATTACTTTATTAAAATCCATAGAATTATTTTTTATTTATTATAGTTATTTAATATTAAAATTTCATTAAACTATTTCAAAATTTCTTCTATCTTTTTTTCTAAAGCCTCATTACTAAGCGAAGCGTTTGATTGTTTTATCTGAATATGTTGAACTGGAGCTGGTTTTGCTTTCTTTTCTTCCACCTGATTTTCGCTTCTCGGCTTAACATAAACTTCTTTTGGCAAGATTATTATAAGAAATCTTATAACTAAGTTAGCCAAATTAAGATCTTTTTCAATTAATTTAACATCTTCTCCAGTTGCTTTAAATTTTAAATAGACAAAAACAGCTTCTTTATTCTTTTTAATTTCGTATGCCAAAGTAATATTCTTTGCAACAGGTTCTGAAATAATTTCAGCTTTGTGATTTTTTAAAAAATCAACCACGCCAGAAATTTCTTCTTCTGTTTTGACAAGAAACGATATTTCGTATGTTTTATTCTCAATTTCAAGATTCTCCATAGTTATTCTATTGTAACAGATTAATGCTTAATTGCAAGATCCGTAATTATTTTATTATTTATTATTCATCATCATCTTTTTTAAGATCTTTTAACGCGCTCAGTGATGTATGTGTTTTTTGATCCATAGAAATCAGACGACCGATTATAACGTTTTCTTTTAATCCGCGAAGTTTGTCAATTTTTGACTCAACTGCGGCTTTTACTAAAACTCTCGCAGTATCTTGGAATGAAGCAGCCGACAAGAAACTGTCAGTAGATAAAGCTACGCGAGTTACGCCTAAAAGAATTTGATCAGCTTTAGCGGAAACTCCTTCTTGTTTCTTAACATCTTTATTTGCTTCAATGAATTTTGACTTCTCAACTATTTCACCAATAACAAATTCTGGAATGTCGCCACTTTCTCTTATTTTAACACGTGAGAACATCTGACGAATTATCATTTCAATATGCTTGTTATTTATAGGAGCACCTTCAGCCATATATATTTTCTGAACTTCATTAATTATATACCTCGCAACTTCCATCATTCCTTTATTTTGATAAAGTTCTTGAATATCAAGGTTTCCTTCAGAAAGTTGTTCTCCCTGTCTAATTGTATCGCCAGCCTTTATATACAAAACAGTTCCGCGAGGAATACTAAACTCCTGAGCTTTGGCTTTTTTGTCATCTGATATAAGACGAACTATCTTTGTGTTTACTTTTTCCTCAATTTTATCAACCTTTCCATCAAAAGGAGCCAATATAGCTTTTCCTTTTGGCAAACGCAATTCAAAAATTTCTTCAACACGAGGCAAACCATGAGTAATATCAGCCGTGGCAACACCTCCAGTGTGGAATGTTCTTAATGTAAGTTGCGTTCCAGGTTCTCCAATTGATTGAGCGGCAATAACTCCAGCAGCAGTTCCTATCTTCACTAAATCGTTATTTCCAAGATCGTATCCATAACATTTTGAACAAACACCATAAAGCGTTTTACAAGTTATAGGAGAGCGGACGAAAACTGATTGAATATTTGATTGTTCTATAATCTCCGCTTTTTCTTTGGTTATAACATCGTTAGCTTTCACAATAACTGTATTTCCAATTTTAATATCATTTAACGCTGTGCGAGAGAATAATCTTGAAGCAAATGTTTGATTAAATTCTTTTCCATCTTCTCTAAATATTTCAATTCCTTCTTTTGAATGGCAATCTTCTTCGCGGATAGCAAGATCCTGCGCAACATCAACCAATCTACGCGTAAGATAACCTGCTTGAGCAGTCTTTAAAGCAGTATCTGTCGTTCCTTTTCTTGATCCGTGCGTAGAAATAAAGTATTCCAAAACAGAGAGTCCTTCTTTAAGAGAAGATTTAATAGGCAATTCAATAACTTCTCCCTTAGGATTCATAACCAAACCTTTCATACCCATCATCTGTATTGGCTGAGCCCACGAACCGCGAGATCCAGAATCAATAATCTTATAAATATCGTTGTCTTTTGAAAGAACAGTTACAACGAATTTAGATAAATCATTTTTTGCTTTCTCCCAAATTCCAATAACACGAGATCTGCGTTCGCTTGATGTTAAGAGTCCATCTCTAAATTGAGATTGCACTAAGTCAACTTCCTTATCGGCGCTTTCAATTATTCCTTTCTTTTCTTTTGGAATAATAAGATCTGACATTGACCATGTAATTCCGGAGACTGTTGCCATATCAAAACCGAGAAGTTTTATTTTATCAAGGATAACTTGAGCAACATCCATTCCGTGAATGTCAACTATCTTTTCTATTATCTTTTTAAGTTTCTTGCTATTTAATGTTTCATTTATATATTCAAGTTTTCCATCAATGACTTCATTAAAAAGCATTCTGCCATATGTAGTAACCAATCCTCCATTTAAAACAATAGGAGTTTGTAAATCTAAAGAACCTACGAAATATGCAAATGAAGCTTCTTCTTTGCTTGAAATAGGTTTTGGTTTTGCTGATTCTAAATCTGCATAAGTAAGATAATAAATACCAAGAACCATATCTTTTGTAGGAGAAACAACAAGTTCGCCAGTTGCAGGTTTTAACAATCCTTTCTTTGCGGACATAATTTCAGCAGCTTCTTTTTGTGCTGATTCAGACAATGGAAGATGAACAGCCATTTGGTCACCGTCAAAGTCAGCATTAAAAGCAGTACAAACAAGCGGAGGAAGTTTTATTGCTAATCCCTCTGTCAAAGATGGTCTAAACGCTTGAACGCTTAAACGATGCAATGTTGGAGCGCGGTTTAAAAGAACGTGCTTTGTCTTAATAATCTCTTCAAGAATAGCAAGAACTTCTGCTGGATGTTCTTCTATAAATCTTCCAGCGCTACGCATATTATGAGCTAATCCTTGTTTCATAATTTCACTAATGACGAATGGACGGAATAATTCAAGCGCCATACGCTTTGGAATACCACATTCATCAATAGCAAGTTTAGGACCAACAACAATAACTGAACGACCAGAATAATCAACACGCTTACCTAAAAGATTTTGACGGAACCTTCCTTGTTTTCCTTTTAACATATCTGCGAGAGAACGAAGGGGACGACGTTGCGAGGAAAGTTGTTGAACTCCAAATCTCGCAGAATTATCAATCAAAGCGTCAACAGCTTCTTGCAACATTCTTTTCTCGTTGCGGACAATAATATCTGGAGCTTTTATTTCAAGTAATTTCTTTAAACGATTATTGCGGTTTATAACGCGACGATATAAATCATTTAAATCAGAAGTAGCATAACGTCCGCCATCTAACGGAACCATTGGACGAAGATCAGGAGGCAAGACAGGAAGGACTGTCATAATCATCCATTCCGGACGACTGCCACTATTTATCATTGATTTCAACATTTTAAGTTTCCTTAAAAGTTTGCTTTGTTCCATCGGCTCTTTAGCTTTATCTAATTGAGCTTCAACAACACGAGCTTCTTTGCGCAAATCAATATTTTCAAGAATCTGTCTAACAGCTTCCGCGCCGCTCCCAGCTTTAAATATATTTCCAAACTTTCTTGAAAGAGCAAAATATTCGTTTTCTGTTAAAATTTGCCCAACTCTCATTTCTTGAAGCGCGTTTTTTGCTGATAAAGCAGCGTCTTCAATTTCTTCTTTCGCTTCTTTTGCAACTTTATCTTTTCCACTAACCATCTTTAATCGTCCTTTTAATTCACGATTTAATTCTTCAAGCGATTGAATTCTATTTTCCTCTTTAACTTCAGTAATAATATAAGCGGAGTAATAAATAACTCTTTCAAGTTTTTGTGTTGATACATCAAGCATTAATCCGAGTCTTGAAGGAACACTCTTTAAAAACCAAATATGGCTAACAGGCGCGGCAAGCGCGATATGTCCCATTCTCTCTCTCCTGACAGCAGAACGAGTAACTTCAACTCCGCATTTATCGCAAACAATTCCCTTATAACGAATTCTGCGATATTTTCCGCAGTAACATTCATAATCTTTTGTTGGACCAAAAATACGCTCCGAAAAAAGTCCATCTTTTTCAGGTCTTTGTGTTCTATAATTAATCGTTTCTGGTTTTATAACTTCTCCATGTGACCAACGAAGAATGTCCTGAGGAGATGCTATATTTATTCCAATAGCAGAAAATTCATCTTTTCTATCAGTTTTAGGATTTGCGTATAAAGGCTGAACATTTAAACCTAATGCTTTTAACTCGCTAATAAGAACGTTAAATGACGCAGGTATGTTTGCTTCTTTTATCGGCTCGCCTCTTATAATAGATTCATAAGCTGCTGAACGACCCATAACGTCATCAGATTTTATGGTAAGCATTTCTTGAAGCGTATGCCATGCTCCATAACCCTCTAATGCCCAGACTTCCATTTCTCCAAAACGCTGACCGCCGAATTGAGCTTTTCCTCCAAGTGGTTGTTGCGTTATTAAAGAGTAAGGACCAATTGAACGCATGTGAGCCTTGTCTTCAACAAGGTGATTTAATTTCAAAATATAATTATATCCGACAGTCGCGCGATGTTTAAATTCTTCCCCAGTTCTGCCATCAAAAAGCCTTGCTTTTCCATCTTCAGGCAATCCAGCCTTTTTTAATTCTGCGCGAATTTCTTCTTCTGTTGCAGAATCAAGTCCAGGGGTAATTGCGCGATATCCAAGTTTATGAGCAGCCCAACCAAGACTTGTTTCTAAAATTTGTCCAAGGTTCATACGAGAAACAACACCTAATGGATTTAAAATAATATCAACAGGTGTTCCATCTTCAAGGTAAGGCATATCTTCAACAGCGCGGACTTGCGAGATAACACCCTTATTTCCATGTCTTCCAGCAAGTTTATCTCCTGCTTGAATCTTGCGAAGTTCAGCAATTTCAACTTGAATTTTTCTAATCACGCCTGGTTCAAGATGATCTCCATGTTCGCGATCAAAAATTTTAATATTAACAACACGTCCCATTTTTCCATGCGGCAATGTAAGAGAAACATCTTTCATATCTCTAGCTTTTTCACCAAATATTGCGCGCAAAAGACGCTCTTCAGAAGTTAAATCTGATTCACCTTTCGGAGAAATTTTTCCAACAAGAATATCTCCAGATTTTACTTCAGCGCCAATGCGAATAATTCCATCTTCATCAAGATTTCTTAACTTATCTTCGGAGACATTTGGAATATCACACGTGGTAACTTCCGGTCCTAATTTTGTATCTCTAACATCGCAATCATAATTATCAATATGTATAGAAGTGAAAAGATCGTCTCTAACTACTCTTTCTGAAAGAATAATAGCGTCTTCAAAATTCGCGCCTTCCCAAGAAACAAATGCTACAAGCAAGTTTTGTCCAAGAGCTAAAACTCCATTTTCAATAGAAGGTCCATCAACAAGAATTTGTCCTTTCTTAACTTTATCTCCAGTTAAAACTATTGGACGCTCAGAAATACAAGTAAATTGATTTGACCTCTTAAACTTTTCAAGATTATAAGTTTTTGCCTCTTTTTGATATTTAACTTTTATGTGATCTGCATCAGCTTCAAGGATAACTCCATCGTCTTCAGCTATAACCACGTGACCAGAATCAAAAGCAACTCTATCTTCTTCGCCAGTTGAAACATAAGGAGCGTCAGGTTTTACCAACGCAACCGCCTGCCTTTGCATGTTTGATCCCATAAGAGCGCGAGTAGCATCATCGTGTTGAAGAAATGGAATTAATGAAGTTGCAACGCTGATAAATTCATTAGGAGCAACATCAATAAAATCAACTTCTTTTGGAGTGCAAGTTCCAGGTTCTCCATGAATACGAGCTTCAATTAAAGATCCTAAAAGTTTTCCGTTCTCATCTCTTGGACGACCTGCGTGAGTAATCTTATATTTTTCTTCTTCTGAAGCATTCATCCAAACAATTTCTTTCGTAATCTTTCCATCAACTACTCTTATATATGGAGCTTCCAAGAAACCAAATTCATTTACACGAGTATAACTTGCAAGATAACTGATAAGACCAATGTTTGAACCTTCAGGAGTTTGAATAGGGCAAATGCGACCATAGTGAGAACGATGAACATCGCGGACTTCAAAACTTGCGCGTTCGCGAGTTAAACCTCCAGGACCCAAAGCGGAAATTCTACGTTTATGTTCAAGCTCTGCAAGCGGATTCACCTGATCCATAAATTGAGAGAGCTGAGATGAAGCAAAAAATTCTTTAATAACTGCGACAATAGGCCTAAAATTCAAAAGCTGAGATGGCATTATCGTATCTTTATTTTCCGTTGACATTCTGTCTTGAACTCCACGGCGAATACGAGCAAGTCCAATTCTTAATCTTCCTTGCAAAAGTTCTCCAACCGCTTTAATTCTTCTATTTCCAAGATGATCTATGTCGTCAGCTTCAGCTTCTGGGTTATTATTTAAAGATATTATTTCGCGAACTATTGAAATTATATCTTCCGAATCTAAAATACGAGATTTTTTCCTTTCAAATGAAATTGATTTACTCTTTGAACTAGCATCTCCAAGTCTTTGATTTAATTTGTATCTTCCAACTTCTGAAAGATCATATCTGTCGGTTCTATCAAAAATTGAGCTTACGAGATTTCTTGCAGTTTCAGGACTTGTAGGATCTCCAGGACGCAAACGACGATATATTTCCATATAAGAAGAATCAACATCATTTGCCTGATCTTTTTTGAATGTAGTTTCAATATAACTTATAGGACCATTGTCAATATCTTCAAATGCTTTTCTAATTTCATTATCGTTTAAACCAAAAATACGAAGAAGATCTATAACTGGAACTTTACGATGACGATCTATCTTAACTCCAATCTGACCATCGGCATCTGTTTCAAATTCAAGCCAAGCTCCGCGAGAAGGAATAATTTTTGCTCCAAAAAGTTGTTTTCCATGCCATTGAACTGATGTAAAATAAACACCAGCAGAACGAATAAGCTGCGAAACAACAACACGTTCAACGCCGTTTATAATAAATGTTCCACGATCTGTCATTACAGGAAAATCACCAAGATAAACTTCTTGAGAATCTTCCTTTCCTGTCTGCTTGTTTATAAGTTTTAAAACGCAACGAAGAGAAGCTTCATAAGAAGTCTCTTTATATCTAGCGGTTACCTCATCATACTTGGGTTCATCAAAACGATAGTCAGAAAAATAAAGTTCAAATTCATGTCCAGTATGATCTCTTATCGGAGAAATTTCTTCAAAAAGCTCTTTTAGACCTTTCTCAAGAAACCACTTGTAAGAAGAGAGTTGAACGTCGTTTAAATTTGAAGGCGTTATTAATGGTTTTGATTTGCCAAACCTTTTAATAGAAGTGAATTTTGCCATTATATTTTTTTAATTTATTTTTAATTTTTTATAAATTGAGCGTTAAATATTGCAACTTATCTTATATAAATGGAAAAAGCTTGTGAAATAACACAGAGCTTTAACATTCTATGTCTTATTATGGAAATTTCATCATATTATGAAAACAAAAATTACGGCGATTTCCTACTCTAAATACACCGTTTCTCATAGGTTAGTATTATTAAATAATATTTTTATCATAATTGTCAAGCTTTATTTAAAAATTAACACAAAACGTTATAAATTAAGATACTTTTGCCTATTTATATTTTGAGCAGAAAGAGTTTCCGCAAAAATAGTTTTACCAGTTTTTGGATCGCTCAAATAATACCAATATGGAGAGCTTTTAGGATTTAATACTGCGGAAATAGCCGAGACGCCAGGGTTGCTAATCGGAGTAGGAGGCAAACCCCTATTTAAATAACTATTATAGGGTGACTCAACTTTAAAGTCAAGCTGGGTAAGTGGATAACACTGATTCGTTGAATATGGGTTCATAGTTTGTTTCATATAACAAATGGTAGCGTCAAGATCTAATGGCATATTGGCGGAAAGTCTTTTCATTATTATTCCAGCAACGATTTTTTGATCTTCTGGAGTTTGAACTTCTTTTTCAACAATAGAAGCAAGCGTAAGTTTTTCTTTACAATCGTTATTTAATAAACAATCTGAAGCGCTAAAACCAAGTAAAGGTTCTGCCTTTTTATTCCAGTTATCAATAAATTTCTGAACAACATCTTGAATATTAGAACCAGTAAAAAAATGATAGGTGTCTGGAAATAATATCCCTTCAATATTTCCATTTGTTTTATAATTTATAAGATCGTGCGGATGAATTATAAACGCTTTGCTTAAAATATTGTCTATGTCATAAATATCAGAACCTTCAGGAATCGTAACAACTACATCGGCATTCACGCTATCAGTTAATTGCGTGACTATTCTTTTTATAGACATCCCTTGATTTAATTCATATATTCCTGGCTTTAACTGAGACGCCTTGCCAAATAGAACAAGATAAGCGTCAAAAAACAACGGAGATTTTATTAAACCGTCAGAATAAAGATTTTGCGATATCGTTTTAAAACCATCCCCTTGTTTTATTTCAAAAGCAATTTTATTTGTATTCGCAGAACTTACTGGAGATAAAAAATATAAAGAAATAAATAGAAATATAAGAAAAAGAAAAAATATTCCTATCCATAAGAAAAGTTTTTTATTATTTAAATTAATATGCATAGCAATTTAAAATATTAAACAAATTAATCATTTTTAAACACTACCAGAAGAACGATGCCTAATTGAATTAATGACTGCAATTAAGAAAAAATCTGTAATCATACTTGATCCTCCATAACTAAAAAATGGAAATGTAACGCCAACAACAGGAGTAAGTCCAGTACTGGACCCGACATTTAAAAGAAATTGCAAAATGAACATAGTTGCAGCGCCAAGACAAATGAATTTTTCAAAATTTTTATCAGCGAGAATGCCTATTTCAAGTATCTTATATATTAAAAACAAAAATGCCAATACCAAAATAACACCGCCTACAATTCCCCATTCTTCAATAAAAGCTGAAAATATAAAATCTTCTGTGGGGACACTTAAAAAGCTTAACTGAGCTTGCGTTCCTTGTCCATATCCTTTTCCAAACAAACCAGCAGATCCAATAGCTATCTTTGATTGAATAATACTATAGTTTATTCCAAGAGAATTTTCCTGCGGAGAAAAAAATCCAATAATTCTCTCGCGATGATAACCTTTTAAAACATATCCCCATAAAAGCCCAGCGCTTAATAAGATTACAAGGAAAGCAACTAAAATTCTTTTAAATGGAAGTCCTGAAAGGAGAAGAAATCCAAACCATATTCCGCCAAAAATAACAACCGAACCTAAATCAGGCAATTTTACCGAAATTATAGAAGGTATAATAAAAATTAAAAAAGAATATAAAATATTTTTCCATCTCGCTACAGCAATATGTCTTCTGCTGAAATAATTTGCAAACAAAAATATCAAAGCTACTTTTACAAATTCAACTGGCTGAATAGTAATAGGTCCAAGAACAAGCCAGCTTTGAGTATTTCTTATATTTGAATGTTTCAAATATGCAAAAAGCATAGATAAAACTCCTAAAATATAAATTCCCCAGACAAGCCATGGAAGATTAAAAATTGTTCTCCAATCAATGAAATAAAATAAAACTACAAAAGAAATACCTATTAAAATCCAAATAATCTGCATTAAAAAAGAATGAAAAGATAGCGCTGACAAAATAACAAGTCCAGAACTAAGCAATATTCCAATAGGTAAAAATAATGAAAACATCAGTAATAATAATTATTTCTCTCCATACGCGTAAACTTTAGTTGAGCTAAAATCAACATTTTGAACAGCTGGATATATAATTGAAAAATTCGCAGTTTGGTTTGCCGGTAAATTATCAACTTCTGTTTCTGATGATCCTACCGCGTTTCCATTTGAATCATTCAAAATAGCTATTATAACAATCTTAGAAAAAGTTGAAATATCATCATTTGTGATAGATCCATTAACGCCAATTACTCCTTGCGAGATTATACTTGTTTGAATACCGTTTAAAACAAATTTAGGAATGGATCCATAATCGGAACTTTTTGCCCATTGAGGATTACTTACTACGAGCATAACTTTACTTGTAGAAGATGGAACTTCTTGATTCGGAACAAGCAAATATTTAACTTCGCCGCCGTAAATAAAAGAGCTTCCAGAAAAAGATTGAATTTGAGAACCAGATGCATCATAAATATTAAAGCTATAGTCAAAACTTTTTGCGGCAAAATCTTTATTAGGATTTGATATTTTTGCCAAAAAAGTCACATAGTTTTGCGAAGTCACAAAAGTTTGAACATCTCCAATTATAGATATTGGTTGCATATCGCTTGGCGTGCAAACTTTTGCGCAAGGTCCGCCACAATCAATACCTTGCTCGCCGTTATCTTGTATACCATCAAAACAGCTTGGAGCAGGTTTGAAATAAAGACTATAAATCAAAAAAATAATCCCTGAAAAAATTAAGAGATAAAATATTCCGTAAAAAATCTTTTTAAAAGTTCTTGTCATAATAAAAATTTAATCTTATTATCATTCTAAAATAAGAAAAGAAAATATACAATCTTTCGCTATCGTATTTAACGATGAATTTGTCTTTTCCCCGAATTTTCTCTTCGTCTGCGAAGTGAGACTTCCCAATATGTATTTGTCCGAAGTCTTTGTCTTCTGAAGTCTCTCTTCGTCTTCGAAGTGAGACTTCCCGATATGTATTTGTCCGAAGTCTTTGTCTTCTGAAGTCTCTCTTCGTCTGCGAAGTGAGACTTCCTAAATATGTTTTTGTCCTATTCTTTCTTTTTTTATTCTTCTTTTTTTCTTTGTCTTTCCGCTCCCGAAGTCTCTCCCAGTGAAGTGAGACTTCATAAAAATGCTTTATTCCAAATAAGCATCCTTATTTAAAAACCAAAAAACACCAGTTATAAAACTGGTTCTTAATAAAAGAGTTCTTATTTGCCGGCACATCCTACTTTCCAAAGAGACTTAACCCTAAGTATCATCGGATTTGAATGCTTTTACTTCTCTGTTCGGAATGGGAAGAGGTAGGACACATTCAAATAAAACACCGGCAAATAAAAATTCTTTTATTTGTAATAAAAAGTATAAATTGCATATTGCAAAAAAGTCAGCATTGGGATGGTTGGCAGATATTAGTACTCCTCAGCTGAAATCCTTACGGATCTTACACTTAGAGCCTATCAACGTGGTAGTCTCCCACGAATCTACTATACCTAATCTTGGGGTGGGCTTCGTGCTTAGATGCTTTCAGCGCTTATCCCTTCCATACATAGCTACTCAGCAATTCACCTGGTGGCAAAGCTGATAGACCAGAGGTATGTTCAACCCGGTCCTCTCGTACTAGGGTCAACTCCCCTCAAGTATTAAACGCCTGTAACAGATAGAGACCAACCTGTCTCACGACGGTTTGAACCCAGCTCGCGTGCCACTTTAATTGGCGAACAGCCAAACGCTTGGGAGCTTCTTCACCCCCGCGCTGTGGCGAGCCGACATCGAGGTGCCGAGCGAAGTCGTCGCTAGGGACGCTCGGACTTCACCAGCCTGTTATCCCCGGAGTAGCTTTTATCCGGTGTCTCTGGCCTTTCTATAAAGAATTTAAAACATAAAAATGAATTAAATATTGCCATCGGGTCACTAACTTCCGCTTTCGCGTCTGCTTGACTTGTATGTCTCGCAGTTAAGCCGGCTTATGCGTTTACACGTCCTGCCCGATTTCCATCCGGGCTAAGCCGACCTTAATAAACTCCTCCGTTACTTTTTTGGCATTCGTTAACCTAATTTGTATTTCATTGATGGTATTACGTATGGTTCAATAAGTTTTTTAAACCTATCTGCTGTCTCAGAAAGAAAATATATCCTCCATCGATCGTATTGCATATGTAACACCACTTTAATACCAAACTTTTTTTCGAGAACTTTTTGAACAATTTGAAGATCGTGTTTTGTATAGCCGACGCTATGAATAATATATGTTTTATGATGAATTGATTTGAACGAACCATCATCCATAAACCATATCGCAAGCGCCAACGGATCAATAAGTTTTGCAAACGTCTTTGGAATTATCTTTTTACGCTTAAAATAAAATTGTTGAGCATAAAATCTGAACGTTCCCGACGAATAAGTTGTAAATCCACAACACAAAAATTGCTTGCCGTTTAATGATTTAGTTTTTACATATGGCTCGTGAGTGATGAAACTCTTAAATTCGCCATATAACCAATCAACATATTCTTTTTGTTTAAAAGAATGTTCTACTTTTAGACGATATGTTTTATTATCAGTTACTGATTCTAAATGACCATCGCCCAAAAGCAATCCTACCAAAATCGATCTTTGAAACTGACTAAGTTTTAGATTTTTTTTCATTGTTTTAGGTCGCCACGCTTTCGCGTGGCCTTCATGTCGCCATGAAGTTCGGACTATATCATACGGTACGCCGGATGCGTGCCGCTCTGGCTGATAGTCTCTGAGGACTTCCACATTAGTGGTTGCCTGCTGATTGTCTGCACTGATCATATTTTCACGGTAACATATAAAGATTAAAAATATCTAAAAAAATATTTTTATTTGATTAGTTTGTTAAAAATAAATTTTATCTTTATCTTACTACCAAATATAAATCTCTATAAAACGCCGTAATGTCAGATACTCAGATGTTCCAGCATATACACCAGATTTTTCACTCCGATTCATCTTCACGAATCAGACGTGTCCCCCATCGCGATAGCACGGAGTGCACTATCACAGTCAAGGAAAACGCCCCATTTAAACTGCCTACCAAGCACTGTCTCAGCAAGGTTTACGCTTTCGCGACTCCTTACCGGTGAGATTTTAAAAATTTAAAGATGGATGTTTCATTGTCGGATCAACTCCAACCGAAATCGGAGCATCAAATCCTGTCCACTACGCTACGCATTAGATCTCTAAAATCAATACCAAGCTGCAGTAAAGCTTCCGGGGTCTTTTCGTCCCGTTACAGGTATCCCGCGTCTTCACGGGAATCGCATTTTCACCGAGCTTGCCGCTGAGACAGTTCCCCAGTCATTACGCCTTTCGTGCGCTTCGGAACTTACCCGAAAAGGAATTGCGCTCAAATGTGTTACTCTGTTCGCCCTTTTCAACGAACAACTCTGTATGTCGCCACACAGTTCGGACTATATCTTATCTAACATATGTCAGATTTCGGCGTATAGTCTCTGAGGATTCTAAAAACGGTTTTTTCTCCTATTTGTTTTTGAAGCAATTTTAAGAATTTTATTCCATCCATCTTTTTTAAGATGTTGTTTTTTACTCATCATTTCCACTACTTTTTTAAATAAAATAAAATCATTTTGTTTAAAAGTTTTTAATGGAAACTGTTCAAAAAACGGAATAATAATTTTATTTAATTCCATAATTGATCTTACACAATAACGATAAACATTTTCATTGTAATTGTCGTATCGTTTATTTAAAATAATACTTCCACAATTAAAAAATTCTTTTATCGCTTTGAGAGCTAAAAAACTTTTAGCACCCTGTGTAATAACAAATTCTGGAAAAATTTGCTTTCCAAACTTAGTTGTTGAATTGTGAATTACCGAAATGACAAAGCTTCCTTCGCCATCAGTAAAACCAGAAATCCAACTTGCCATTTTTAGTCTTTCCTGCTGATTGTCTGCACCGATCATATTTTCACTATATATAAAAAATATTAAAAATATCTAAAAAATATTTTATCTTTATAAATAGTAATGTCGGATTCACAGAGTTTCCAGCATATAGCCAAATATTTAGGACATCTTATTTTCATAAAATGGGCTGCGCGTTATTTTTACCAAATTGATAATCGTTCCAATCCTCGCATGAACCTTCATAAGAAGTTTCAGGCGACCTTAGAACGATTATAGTTATCGCTGACATTGACGAGGGCTTGAGCCAGTGAGCAATACACATTTCTGCATATCACACCCAGCCTTGACCTTCTCGCATCGGTCAGGCGTCACCCCCTATACATCCTCTTGCGAGTTAGCAGGGAGCTGTGTTTTTGGTAAACAGTTGCTAGGGATACTTTCACTGCGACCCTCCTTGCGGAGGGCAGGCCTTATCGCTAACTTACGGCCGCTTTTTTGCCGAGTTCCTTGGCGGCAACTCACTCGTTCCCCTTGGGCTACTCGCCCTATCCACCAGTGTCGGTTTACGGTACGGAGGCCGCGCACACAATTAACCAAACTTTTCTTGGAAGGCTCTTCATAAACGTTGACCCGGTAAAAACCGAACCTTCTCTCGACATACAACACACCTCTTTGGAGATGCGCTTTAATGCAAAGAATGCCAAACCAATAAGGCACGTCTACTTGTTTCCTCCGTCATTTGGATATAATTGCGCGGTCAGGATGGAATATTAACCATCTGTCCATCGCCTGCCCCTTTCGGGATCAGCTTAGGGCCGCCTAACCCGTGGTTGATTGCCAGTGCCACGGAAACCTTGGATTTTTGGGGTTCCAATTTCTCATTGGGATTGTGGTTACTCATGCCAACATTTTCTCTTCTGGCCGCTCCAACTGCCCTCACGGGTCAATCTTCACAGCAGACCAGAATGCTCTCCTACCGCGCATTCCGCCCTAAGGCAGAACACACTCATATCTTCGGTATCGCGCTTGAGCCCCGGTACATTTTCGGCGCCATCATCCGTCGAATAGTGAGTTGTTACACACTCTTTAAAGGATGGCTACCTCTGAGCCAACCTCCTATCTGTCAATGGATAATGACTACCTTTAACACTTAGCGCGAATTTGGGGACCTTAGATGATGATCTGGGCTTTTTCCCTCGCGACCACGGAGTTTAGCCCCCGCAGTCTGACTAGTGGAATATTAATCTACGGTATTCGGAGTTTGATTGATTTGTCGACCTTTCGGCCATTACAAATCATCCAGTGCTCTACCCCCATAGGAAACTTCCACCGCTAGTCGAAAAACTATTTCGGAGAGAACCAGCTATTACCAGATTCGATTAGCTTTTCACTCCTTACCTCAACTCATCCGAAGGTGTTGAACAACCCACCGGTTCGGGCCTCCATCCCGATTTCTCGGAACTTCACCCTGGTCAAGGCAAGCTCATCTGGCTTCGGGTCTATCTTATACTGCAAGCATACAAAAAGTATACCATACGCCCTATTAAGACTCGCTTTCGCTACGCCTCCCCCCTCCCTTTTGGTACTATTATTTAAGAATATTCTTTATCCGCCGCTTAAGATGTCCGATTGCGCTACTGTGATGTTTTAATGATCTCTCACGAATAAGCGCGTCTTTTTTATCACAATATGCTTCGTAATAAATTAATCTAAAAGGCGCATAATATTTTGTTGACAATTCCTCTCGATTATTATGTTCAGAAAATCTTCTTCTAAGATCTGAAGTGCTTCCCACATAGAGAAATCCTCCACGTCCTTGTAAAAGATAAACATAATACATAACAATATATTATGAACAAAATATTAAAAAATTCTTAATATCACCAAAAGGGAGGGGTTAGACTGAGCAATATAAAATAAGTCGTTGGCTCATTCTTCAATAGGCACACTGTAGATCAGATACGCACCTCACAAAAATTTGATATAGAGATATCTCATCTTTGTGAGATGCGCGCTTGATCGTCAGTTCCTTGTAGATAAATGGTTTCAGATTCTATTTCAACGGCCTCACCGGCCTGCTTTTCACCTTTCCCTCACGGTACTAGTTCACTATCGATCTAGAAAAGTATTTAGCCTTAGCAGATAGTACTGCCAAATTCCTTCAAGACTGTTTGACCTCGAAGTACTCAAGTAGAAAAACTAAGGAGACTATTAGTTTTCGTCTAAGGGGCTATCACCCTCTCTGGCGTCGCTTTCCAGACGACTTCGACTAACCAATAATTTTTTTACTCCTCCACCCTTTATAGCCATTAGCCACGAGTATATTAAAATATAACTCGTCGCTATTAGCTATATAGGAGCGTTAAACACTTATTACGCTAAAATTCTGATAAATCAGAACCTTAGTTTGGGCTTTTCCCGTTTCTCTCGCCGATACTCAGGGAATAACTTTTGTTCTTTTTTCCTCCGCTTACTGAAATGTTTTACTTCAGCGGGTACGCGAATTGACTTGCGTCAAAACAATTGAGGTTTACTCAATTAGGTTTCCCCATTCGGAAATCCCCGGATCACAGGTTGCTACGCACCTACCCGAGGCATATCGTTGCTACGCCACGTCCTTCATCGCCTTTTCTAGTCAAGGCATCCACCATTCACCCTTAACGCCAACCATCCCAATGCTGACTTTAATTATCATAAAATAATTTATGATAAAAATGTTCTTGCTCATCGTACAAGAAATTGGATCTTATTTTTTCTGAACCCATCGGCAGATGGGAAATGCAATAAAAAGAGATTCGCGGGACGCAAACCCTTTTTAGAAAAAATAAAAAATATACGATGCAGAACTTCGATATTGTGCTCTTTTAAAATTTATAAAATAAAACTTAAAAGAACAAACCTTGACTCTACAATTCAAGGTATCATCTGGAATATTTTGTAAATGTTTCAGATGAAAATATGTTTATGTGCAATAGACACAAATAATATTAGATTTTTTAGGCTTTATTATGATTAAAAAATCATAAAAAAAAGAGCCACATTAGCGGCTCGCTTCTACAAACTTAAATTTGCATAGCTACCCGCTTTGTTTTAAAAAATTAGAAAATCTACTCATTCGTATCTTGGGAGTAATTATAATCAAGTTAAGCATTCTGTCAAGTTACGAAATTATTGAATATAAAACTCAAAAAAATGTTTATTCAATACAGCAATCAATCGCTTTTTTAACAAGGGTTCCAAGCTTGCCCATAATACCGTTTTTCTCTTTGTTATTTTCTGAATTATCTTCGCTATTTATTTTTTTAGCGTCATTATTTCTATTATTTATATTTTTATCATCATTTTTATTTAACGCGCCATCAGAAATTTTTTTAATATCGCCGACGTCTATAAGTTTCAAATTTAAACCCCAAAATAAAGAATATAAATTATACGCTTTGTTAAATAAATCATACGCTTCTTCTTTTTTGCCAATTCCAAGCTGTTTTGTTCCAACTTCCATTAAACGATAACTTGCGGCTAAAAGATGTTTTGAAATACACCAAACTTCTCCTTCATATTCTTTTATAATTTTTTTAAGAAGTTCTTTTCTCATCTCGCGAACATCTTTTATCATATCGTAATATTCCATTTTTCCAGTTTTTGCGCCAGAAAAAAAGAAATGTTCTTCAATACTTACTAAATTCATTATTGCAATAGTCAAATCTTGATCAGAAGACAAATCCATTTTGTCTTGCTTTTTCATTTCATCAACTTTCTGAATAAATTCATTTAAATTTTTAATTGGATTTTCATCGTTGTTCATATTTTTATAAAAATTATTTAGTTAAAAAATAAAAAACTATGCTAAAAATAATAAGAGGAGCTATCGGCATAACAACCTTCTGAAAAGGAAAATTTGCGTGCCCGTTATTTCTGTTTTTTATAGAAAGATACCATTCCGCGCCAAACCAAAACCCAGCGCTACCAACAACTATTCCTAAAATAAGTTTATCAACTAAAACTGAGAAAGCGTCTCCATTTATTGGCTGAATAATACCCATAAAATATAGAGGAATCACAACAATTATATAATATCCAATGGTTGTTATAAAAGCCCTCCATTTAAAATGAATGTTCTTTTTATCAAACCATGATTCGGTCCACATAATCAAAGAAACAACAAGTCCACCTATCCAAAGCCCAGTAATTGAATCGTCAATTCCAAGCCACCTAGAAAAACCGACGCCAGCTCCAACAGCTATCGTGCAAAGAGGACAAACAGCAAGCACTGATTTAATTGATAAAATTCCAAGTATAATTACGAAAGAAAAGAATAGTAATATTTTTTTACCGATATTTTTCATATTATTTTGCAATCTGATTTTTTAAATAATCTATAATTGGCGTATCCCCTAAAATACATTGAGATCCATCCCATAAAAATGGAACAACCAAAGAATTAGAATCTATACCGCATAATTTAGCTTTTTCAGAAAATTCATTAAAATTATCTTTATTATTATATACTTCTTTTTCAATAAGAGAAGTTTTTCCCAAAACGCCATTGCTATTTATAAAATTTTCAACGTTGGCGCAATGAGGACAACCATCTCCATAAAATAATATTTCTTCAGTAATTGTAGATGTAGCGCTTTTTGGTAAATCTTGACGAGTTGATGTGACGTTTTGCGAAAGATTTTTATTTTCTGTATTAACCGTGTCCGATGAAATTTGAGAAACGGAAGCAACAGAATATACAGATTTAAATTTTTCGCTTGCGTTTTTTTCTAAAATAGAAAAGAAAGCAAACAAAAAAACAACTACTAATAAAATCGCTGGAATTAAAATTCTATTTTTATTCATAATTATCTTTTATTATTTTTATAGCTTTACCATTAATTAACGCGTCAGCAATCTTTTTATAAGCCGAATACAATATTCTTTGATATGTGCTCTGCGATGTATTCATTTTCTTAGCAGCGTCTTTTTGATCCATATCTTTTATATGCCTGAGACGATATGCTTCTAATTCTTCCGCTGTAATTTCAACAATCTCAAGATAACTCATCGGAATACCAACTGGTTTGAAATAGGTCACAGAAGGATCAAACATTACTCTTCTACAAAGTCTTGGTCTAGGCATAATAATTTATTATATATTATTTTCTTTCTAAACTAACACCGCAAGTTGGACATTTTATTGATGAGCAAGGAATCCCGGCTTGATGTGGAATCTTATATCCGCAAATTGGACATACGCAAAATCCGCTAGGACCAAGCTGTTTAGAATGTTCATCTATATTTTTACCAAAATTATTTCTTTTTCGCCAACTGAAACCTTTTCCAAAAGTTGATTTATAAAATTCTGTTTGAACTTCATAACCTTTGACTTGAATGGCGACGTAAACAAGATTTTCTACTTCTGAAATCATTTTTTTCCTAAGATCCTCTGTAATTTTTTCCGCTTCTTCAATACTTAGATTGTTTGGCAAAATAATTTCAAGATTAGCAGTGATTGCAAATCCTTTTCTTAGCGTTCTTAAAGAATCAAGTTTTATATTTTGACTGCTTAGAATTTCTTTAATTTTATTTTCAACTTCAGGCCCGGCAGAAACATCAAGTAAAGAATCAAAAGCTTCTTTCCCCAAGGATATTGATTCTTTTATAATATAAAGTCCTATCAAAATAGCGAGTAAAGGATCTATATACGGCCAAAGTTTTACAAAAAATAGACCAACGAAAACGCCCAAAGACACCATTGCGTCAATCCTTGAATGAAACCCATCAGAAAGCAATGCTATTGATTTTTCTTTCTCGCCGGTTTTAATTTTAACTCTCGCTATCACCTCATTTACAATTGCGGAAAAAGCCATCACCGCAAAACCCCAATATCCATATTGCATTCCAGAAGGATGCAAAATCTCTTTATATGATTCATAAATTATAGAAACACCAGTCGCAAAAAGTATTAAAGTAATTATTGCGCCAGCTAAAATTTCAAATTTATAATGTCCATAAGGATGCTTTTCATCTGCAGGTTTTTTTGAAATTTTAATTCCCCAATAACCAATGGCAGAAGAAAAAATATCAACAAATGAATGAAATCCTTCTGCTAAAATAGCCGCTGAGAGAGATATAAAACCAACCGCAATTTTTAATGCGGCAAGAATTATGTTTGTAAGTATTGAAATTCTCGCTATCTTCTCTTTCATAACCTATTTATAATTATACAATAAAATTATTAAAAAGATATTTATAAAAAACATGAAATATAAAATTTATTATTAAAATAATAATCCCGCTAAATATAATTTACCCTCAATAAAGAGGGTAAATTATATGTTACAAACATTTATTTCTTCAAAGATTTTGAAAGCTTTGCTTTTTCTTCTCTCAATGCTGATAATTCTTCCTCTAACATACTTTCTTCATCTTCTAACACAGCGAGTTCGTTTTTTGGAGAAATAAATCTTCTTCCGGCTCCAAAACCATAACCGTAACCTCTGCCGTAGCCTCTGCCACCGAAGTTACCATATCCACCGAAGCCACCACGACCACAAGGTCCCATTCCTCTTCCACTCATAGGTCCTCTTCCTTCTGGACCAGTTCCATCAAATCTTGGCATATTTAAAATAATTTTTAATTTTATTCGGCCTTTGTTTAATATCATTATTAGTTATGAGTATATACCCATAATGTGTTTTTGTCAAACGCAATAAAAAATGACATTATTATTGTCATTAAAATTTAAAATAATTTGTGGACTCACGGGGAATCGGACCCCGACCTCCTCCATGCCATGGAGGCGTAATACCATTTTACTATAAGCCCTTAATTCCATTTTCATTTTTTAATGAAAATGGAAAAAATATTATTATTTATCTTCTGGCTTCTCTTCTTTCTTCTCAACAGCATCTTTAATTACTGTTGATTTTTCAGCTTTATCAGAAAGTTTTACTGGATTTTTGCTAAATATATAGAGATAAAGAATTTCAAGGATACCAAGCGTGTTAACAATAAGAAAAACTATGAACCAAACCTTGCTTTCTTCACGCGCTGATTTCCAAAGCGCAAGACCTTTCCAAGCGATTGACCAAAGAATCAATATGGCGAAAAGGACTTCCCCGCCCCAACCCATTAAACCAAAACCAGAAACATTGAATGAAGGATACATATTTTGAAACATTTTATTAAATTGTTAAATTTATATTTATAATTTGCGACCTTTATTGAAAATAAATACCTGATAGATTATAGTTTATATTAAATAACAATTTTTTTCAATATTCCACAAATAAATCAATAGATAAAAGCTCAATAAATTATCTGCCCCCGTAGTTCAACGGATAGAACAGCGCACTCCTAACGCGCGGATCGAAGTTCAATTCTTCGCGAGGGCACAAAAAAATTTCTACTCAAATTGCGAAGGATGTTTCCCCGAAATTTCTCTCTTTGCCTTGCTAAGTATGTTTCTCGAAGTCTTTTTTCCACGAATTCTCTCTTTCCCTCGAAGTCTCTCTTCGTCTGCGAAGTGAGACTTCATAAAGATGTATTTGTCCGAAGTCTTTTCCCCACAAATTTTTTCCCCGCTCTCGAAGTCTCTCTTCGTCCTCGAAGTGAGACTTCGCAAATATGAATTCGTCTTTTTCTATTTATATTTATTTAATCATTAGAAATTAATATGTAGAACAGGAAAAATACAAAACGCGCTTTCTCTGTATAATCTTATGATGTTAAATTCAAAATATGGCATTTTCTAAATAAATATGATAACTTAAATAATCATATGGTGGGGTGGCCGAGTGGTCGATGGCGACAGTCTTGAAAACTGTTATACCTGAAAGGGTATCGTGGGTTCGAATCCCACCCCCACCGCAAAAAGACGCATTCAGTAATAAATATAAACGGAAATTATATGAGTGCGATTGATGACGAAAAAGTTAATGTTACATTAGTAATTTGAAAAAGCTTGCAAATCCCTCGATATTTCGATTAATCAACTATTTGGCACTTTTTTAGAATTTATAAATTATCTGATAGTCCTGATATTTTATGCCAAGATATAAATGGTAATAAATTGAATTAAAAAATCACCAAAAAAAATTGGAATCGTCCGATTAGAATAAGAATACAATACTATTTATTAAAAAATAATTAATTTATTACAACTTTTGTAATGCTAAAAATACTTCTCAATGAGTAATGATCTGTGAAACTCACATCTTTTCCATTCTCAAGATATGGATCACGCATAATATAATTTCCATTGCTACCACTAACCAATACAACAAAATGCGTTCCGCCGTAAGCCTTTATTCCAACAATAATAGGATTTCCAGTCGCAAGAGTGGCATCAATAGAAGCGCTTTTACGAGTTGCCGAAACACCGTCAACTTCTATAGTATATAAAAGATATGCTGGATAATAAGTCGCAAAATTCGCTGGATTAGAATTAATAGTTACGGGAGTTACGTCGCGATAACCATAATGAGTCATAACCATTGCCATAGAAGTTACTAAACATCCATCGCTTGCCAATGTATATTTTGTTCCATTTAATGAATCATTTCCCCACGCTGAATCGCGTTGACTATAATAACATCCCCACGCGTCGCAAACAGTTTGCGATCCAAGCAATTTAGATCCACCAGCATTTTGAACGAAAGCCGAAAAACTTTTAAGTTGCGCCTCAGCTGCCGCAAGCAATTTTTGATAAGCCGATTCTTGCATTTTTGTTTCCGCGAGCAATTGACTTTTTGCCTGTTCTGTAATTAATAATGATTTTTGTTGAGAAGATAATAATTGTTTTTGAGAAGTAAGTATAGCTTGTTTAATTTGTGAATTATTTTTTGAATTATTAAGACTATCTTTCTGAACTTGAAGTTCTTTCATTTTATTTTGAATGCCTTCTTGAACCTGCAAATTAGCGCTCAAATCATTCCATGCGTCCGTAATAGTGTTAGAAGAAAGTAATTGTATGATGAGAGGTTTATTATCGTTTTTTTGCAAGTCGCGAAGATATGGCGCAAGAGCTGCCTGTTCGCTTTGTATTGTATTTTCTGTATCTGTTATTTCTCCCCCAATTTGCTGAATTTGTATTTGCGTGGCATCTATCTGACGCTGTGTTACTTCCGCTTGCGTTTCTAATGTCTTGCGTTGAAGATCAAGCGCGTTAATAGCAGATTGCAATGTTTTTTTATCAGATCCTATTTTTTTAAGTTGCGCCTGATAATTAGCAATTTGTTGATTTAAAGTTACAATCTGTTGGTTATAAGAATCAACTTGGCTCTGTAAAGAACTCGTAGCATTTGTAATCGTAGCCGCATTAACATAAAAAATATTTAAAGAACCAGCAATTATAATTGTTAGCGCAAAAAATACTATTAATGTATAAAATCGTTTCATAAGTTATGTTTACATTATCTTATCTAAAACAACAATCATTGCGACAATTTAAACAATTAAATCATTACCTGATAATTCTATAGATTACCCTATTTATATTACCAAAAAAACATTAATTTTCATAAAAAGATATTTTGATTAAATAAAATAAACAATTTTTATTTCATTTCGTCCCAAATAGCAGGATCAAATTGTCCATCTGCTTTAAACAAAACAGCTCCTCGCAAACCATATTTCTTAGCAAGCGTCACTTCGGTTTGAAAAGAAGTCGCGTCGGGAAAAGAAATATATAGCGTGTTTAATCCTTTTGCGGAAGACGAAGCTACAAATGCTGGTTCGGTTGAAGACACGCTCCAAGTCAATCCAGAAGATATCCCCTTAACAAATGTGGTGCTTGCATAAGTGTAGCTTAGCTCTCCAGCATTATTTCTTACTGGTGTCATTCCTATTGAATCACCACGATCCATAGCTTGCTGAAATGTGAAACTGCGAACTCTTTGATATGTAGAAACTCCATTTGCCCAAGAAACTTGATATTCATAACCATAAGTCGGAATGCCAAGCATTACTTTTTTAGGATTTATATCTTTCAATACTAAATCTAAAACCTTTGTAACCCAATCGGGATCTGCGACTGGCGCGTAAAGAGTTCCATTTCCCTTTGATGCGTCAAGCTTTACATCAATCAATCCCTGATCGTAAGCCATAACACGCACTTCGTCGCAATATTTATTAAGAACAGAATAATCTTCAGCGTATTGCGGAGTGCTTGTTGGCGGATTTAAGTAAAGAGAATCAAGAGGAACTCTCGGAACTATTGTGCAAGTCAAAGTTTTTTTTAATGGATGCAATCTTTGCGCAAGTCCCTGTATAAAAAGAGAATAATATGGTTTAGTTTTTGGCAACATACTTTCAAAATCAATATCAATGCCATTAAAATTATTAGATACCACAAGATTCTTTATCGCATCTTCTTCCGCTTGTCTTGTTTTTGCGACTGAAAGCAATTTGTAAATATTAGGACCGTCAAACCAAGCTATCGTAGGAATATTTTTTACATTTAAATCTCTCAAAGAAGAAAACCACGCATTCCAACTTCCACTTCCTATTTTTAAATCATCAAGAATTTTCCCATTTGTCCCTATCTCATAAGAAAAAGGACTTATTTCATTAACATGATCTATGTGAATAGAGATATCTGTTGCTCCAGCTTGTTTTTCCCAAAATGGCAACCAAACACCATAATAGAAAGGGTCTGTCTTCGCAAAACTCGTTGAAATAAGAAACCAGCTAAATATAAACGACAAAATTATGCCTAATGTTACTTTAGTCTTCATTATTTTATTATAAACAGAATTGATGATAATACAATGACACGCGTTTAACATCTAAAAAACACCAAAAAGCGAACTATTAATGCATTATTAAAGTTAAACTTAGATATAAAATATCAAAATTCAATTTTTGCAGAAAAGCGCTTTATTAAATTTAAATTAAAAACCAAAATTTGCTCCAGTGAAAATAAAGAATATCCAATTAATAATTGGAATTATAAGTTGAAAACAAAAAAATACGAAAAATAAAACTATAAACATTCCATATTTTTCTAAAAACATCTCTAAACGAAACATTTTAAATGTCTGCGGTAACGCTGAAAATAATATTCGCGATCCATCAAGCGGAGGAATTGGAATAAGATTAAAAACGGCGAGCATAATATTAAGATAAACAATAATCGCAAGAAGTTCTAAAAAAAATGGAGAAACAGAAAGTGGCGAAAGAAATCTGATAACAATTCCAAAAATAAAAGCTATGGCAAAATTTGACAATGGACCAGCAAGAGCAATTTTGGCAGAACCCGTTCTCGGATTTTTCAAATTACGCGGATCATAAGGAACTGGTTTCGCGTAAGCAAAAAAGAAACTTCCATTTGAGGCAAAAAGCAAAAACAATGGCATAAGAAAAGATCCAAAAAAGTCCATATGTTTTAAGGGATTCAAAGTAAGTCGTCCCGCGCGTCGCGCTGTATCGTCCCCCAACCTATCCGCTTCATAACCATGAGAAACCTCATGAACTACAGCGGAAAGAATAAGAACGACAAACTCAAAAATAGAAATTATAATCAAATTATTATCCATAATGGAATGATAACAAAAAAAAGATTTTATTCAAACACTGTTTTTAATGAAAATTTAATAATTGGCGGAAATGACAAAATTAAAATATTTGTAAAAATCCTTATTTAAAATATACTTTAATAGAATGATATTTGCTTCCGTAGTGAAATGGATATCACAACTGCCTTCGAAGCAGTTATTGGGGGTTCAAATCCCTCCGGAAGCACAAAACAGGTCACATTCCCGAAGTCTCTCTTCGTCTTCGAAGTGAGACTTCATAATATGTATTAGTCCTGAATTTTCTCTTCGTCTGCGAAAGAATTTTCCCAGAAGTCTCTCTTCGTCTGCGAAGTGAGACTTCATAAATATGTATTTGTCCAAAGTCTTTTTCCCTGAATTCTCCCATTCTCCGAAGTCTCTCCCCGCGAAGTGAGACTTCATAAATATGTATTTTCCCCGAATTCTTTTATCCTGTCTTTTTCTCAGTTCAATCTCAATAATTCAACTTGTAAAAATTTGCGATTTATAAGTTTTTTTAATAGAATAAAACACGTAGAGTTTTTATTGAGGCAGCTCCCTCTGGAAAATAAGAATTTTCCTTTTAGTTCGCTCGTTGAAAATACATGTGCCGCATAAAGTTTCAATCAGTGAATTTTATTGAGGCAGCTCCCTCTGGAAAATAAGAATTTTCCTTTTAGTTCGCTCGTTGAAAATACATGTGATACATAAAGTTTCAATCAGTGAATTTTAGTGAGGCAGCTCCCTCTGGAAAATAAGAATTTTCCTTTTAGTTCGCTCGTTGAAAATACATGTGATACATAAAGTTTCAATCAGTGAATTTTAGTGAGGCAGCTCCCTCTGGAAAATAAGAA